>OLOX01000246.1_pt1 | contig 56745 bp, 63 predicted proteins | sample 1672091 | NCBI WGS metagenome assembly OLOX01 (sample SAMEA3136644, study PRJEB25190) | human gut metagenome | reverse complement strand
GCTTCTGCACCTTTCGCTGTCGGATGGAGTCCGAACCGCTTGGGCCGGAGCCAATATCGTTTTTGTCCAGTATGTTTAATAGGGTCTGACCCCAATGTCGGGAACTTTGAGAAGTGTTAACAGGTATATATTGGAAGAATTCAGCCAGGGAAACTCTGGCTGATATAAAAACACATCTGCAGAAACAGTGACTGAAGAAATTTTGAGTAGTGGAATTGGGAAGAAGTATTTAGATACTATAATAAAGAGATTAGCTGGCTTGTATACTGACAGAGAGGACATAGTAAACAGATTTGCGTTATTATCAGGGATTGTAGGGAGATTCCGAAGAGCTTTTGTTCAGATGATGAAACAATAGGATTGGTACAGGAAATATATGGAACAAAAGTTAATAAAGGGATTTGTTGCGTTTTCCGCTATAATAATCTGCCAGCAAAGAATGTGTTGCCTGAATATGTTTGTGATTATAAGAAACGAGCAGGGTTATTTCAAAGATCAGCAGATTTAGAGTAGTTCTTTTTTTTCTGAGAGAAAATTAAAAATCGTTTTTGGTTCTTCTGGAGAGTGATTATAGCGTTTGGGAAACATCCGGAGAAACCATTACCTCAGAGTGTCGTAAAGTTCTTTATCAAAGAAGGCTTTGAGATGCCCTTTCTTTTTTATGCAAATCTTTTCTCTTGTCTACATATATAAACCTAAGAAAAAGCTTGACGTTTAAATATTACAAGTGTAATATTTAAGAAAATATGAAAAAAGGAGAAATAAAACTATATGAGAAAAAAGAAAAGAAAAAAACACACGAAGATTATTACAAAAATAGTTTTATTTAGCGGTATATTGATTGGTGGTGGAATCGGTATTGTAACAATAATGAATTGTAATGTTCCTGAAAAAAGACTAATGGAATATATGAAATATATTGAAAAAGGGGAATATGAGCAAATGTATGCCATGCTGGATCAGAAAAAAAGCAGCATGAACAGTAAGGAAGAATTTATAGAACGAAATTCTAAAATATATGAAGGCATTGAGATGTCTGATCTGTCCATAACCGATATTACAGTAAAAAGACAAGAAAACGGAAATGCGGCAGTTTCCTATACAACAAATATGCAGACTGCTGCAGGAAATGTAGAATTTACCAACGATGCGGTATTTTCACATGATTGGACAGGATATCATTTAATCTGGCAGGATCAGTTGATTTTTCCAGAGTTATCTGCAACGGATAAAGTTCAGGTAACGTCAGAAGAGGCAAAGAGAGGAGATATTTTAGACAGAAATGGTCGTCAGTTGGCTGGAGAGGGAACTGCATCTTCGGTAGGAATTGTTCCGGGCAGGATGGAGAACAGAGAAGATACAATAAAAAAACTGGCAGAGTATCTTGGAATTGGAGCAGACGAAATTGAGGATAAGTTAAAAGCCGGTTGGGTAAAAGCAGATTCTTTTGTACCAGTAGCAACAATTCCTAAAATACAAGAGGTCGATCTTTTGACAGTGAATCCGGATAAAACTGTTCTGGAAGAAAAAGAAAAGCAGGACACATTATTGAAGATTCCAGGTATTATGTTATCTGATGTAAAAGTACGAACTTATTATCTAAAAGAAGCTGCCTCTCATCTGGTAGGGTATGTACAGGCGGTTACAGCCGAAGATTTGCAGGAACATAAAGGGGAAGGGTATCGTACAAACAGTGTGATTGGAAAGACTGGACTGGAAACGCTTTATGAAAAAGAACTAAAAGGAACAGATGGGTGTGAAATCTGTATTGTAGATGCAAATGGAAATAAAAAAAGTGTTATTGCATATGAGCCTAGAAAAGATGGAGAAGATATCCATATTACGATTGATGGTGATCTTCAAAGTACTCTTTATGAACAATTTAAAGAAGACAGAGGATGTTCTGTAGCTTTGAATCCTTATACAGGGGAAGTATTGGCGTTGGTAAGTACGCCATCTTATGATAATAATGATTTTGTACGTGGAATGGACAACAGCCAGTGGAGTGCATTAAATGAAAATGAAGACAGGCCTTTATACAACCGCTTTCGCCAGACATGGTGTCCTGGCTCAACTTTTAAACCTGTAATTGCTGCAATTGGATTAAAAGTGGGGGCATTTACTGCAAATGACGATTTTGGAAATGAGGGTCTGGCGTGGCAGAAAGATTCCTCGTGGGGAGATTATACAGTGACTACACTTCATGATTATGAACCTGTGATCTTGAAAAATGCGCTTATTTATTCAGATAATATTTATTTTGCAAAAGCAGCATTAAAAATTGGTGCGGATCAACTGATGCAGTCTCTAAATCAAATAGGATTTAATCAGGAACTTCCATTTGATATTAAAATGTCAGAGTCCCAATATTCTAATATGGACAAGATAGAAACAGAAATCCAGCTTGCTGACAGTGGGTATGGACAGGGACAGATTCTGGTAAATCCTTTGCATCTTGCAAGCATTTATACGGCTTTTCTAAATGATGGAAATATGATAAAGCCATATCTTCACGCGGATGGTGGAAGCACTTCCAGTGAAATCTGGATAAAAGATGCTTTTTCACCACAAATTGTTTCGGAGGTTATGGAGGGGTTAGAGGGTGTAGTGAATAACCCGGAAGGAACTGGTTATGGAGCATGCCGGGAAGACATTAGATTAGCAGGAAAAACCGGAACAGCGGAACTGAAAGCTACAAAAGAAGATACATCTGGAACAGAAATTGGCTGGTTTACAGTTTTTACTACAGATAGAGATACAAAGAATCCTATTTTGCTCATCAGTATGGTAGAGAATGTGAAAGATATTGGAGGAAGCGGTTATGTGGTGGAAAAGGATAAGGCGATACTGGATGAATATCTTGGTAATGAATAATTTTTACCTTTAAATATTACAAATGTAAGAGGAAAATGATATGAAAAAAATTTGGAAAATATTTGTGGGAGTTATTTTTCTTGCTGTCTGTAGTGGATGTGGCATAAAGAAAGAGCAGAAAAAGACAATTGAAGATACGAAAGAAAAAATTTACAGAGAGTGTGAAATGCTAGCAGAAGGCTATCGGAACATATATGAGAATGCTGTGAAAGAAAATGCACTATATGAGCTGAGTACAATACAAAAAAGTATGGATTATTTTGGAAAATATGGATATGCAGTAATTGATTCCTACAATCAGCTGGATATGGTTCAAAGTATTAAAGTAGATGATTTTTTGAAAAAAGCAGAAAAAGAGAAGAATGGAAAAACTACTATATTTCAAGTTATAGCAGGGGATTATTTTATCCGGTATGATCTGAAAACCAAACAGGGGAAAATAGACGTTGAAGTAAGCTCTTTTAAATGGAAAGAGGATACTTGGCAGGAAACATATTATCATGAGTTTAGAGCTAATTCATGGAAATATACAGAAAACGGGCATTTCTTTATAGAAGAATATCATCCGGCAGGATATGATGGACCGTCTGGATATCGGGCCTTTCGGGTAGTGCCGTTAAATAAAAAATGCAGGGAGCTGAATCGAAAATATATACTTCCTTTTGGATATACACTTAATAAATTGTTTACTTCTAATTGGAGTGAAAAAAATTATGATGGAATAAATTTTTATGATGTTTTTGACCGTTTACTTTCAATGGAAGAAAAAACTGATGAATTTAAGGAAGGAAAGACTTATGAAATCCCAAAAGAATCATTTGAAGCGATATTTCAAAAATATTTTAATATAAGCGCAGAGATACTGCAGACAGGAACGGTATTTCACACGGAAACACAGACATATCGGTATCGAACCAGAGGAATCGTATATGATTTTGCTCCCACACCATATATTCCATATCCGGAAGTTGTTTCCTACATAGAAAATCAAGATGGAACAATAACACTGGAAGTAAATGCGGTATGGCCACAAAAAGAATTAGATCAGGCGTTTTGTCATAGCGTAACCATTCGGCTGTTAGATAAAGATAGATTTCAATATGTATCCAATTATGTATCAAGGTCAGAAATAGAGGTTACCTGGTATACGGAAAGATTATCAGACGAAAAGTGGGAGGAATGTTATGGAGATAATTGATATGAGTACAAAAAGAAAACTGAAAAAGATGGTGAGTGTTTTATTTATTTTGGGATGCTTTTTCATAGGAAATACAAAATGTAAAGGGGCTGATTTAGAATATATTTCACAGGAAACTGCGAATTATGCTGTACAAGAAAGAGGATATGATTTGCCAGTAGATGAAGTCGTGAAAGAAGAAGCTATTGAAGATTGTAAGAATGTTATGAATCAGATGAAAGCCATTTATCAAAAGGCGGATAAAGGAACTTCATCGAATGTAGTAGTTTCTGAGACAGTAATGGAAGAAATGCAGGAAGTATTAAAGGAAAAAAATGTCCCTGTTATTACATCAGCGCCGTATTCAAATATGGCTAATTATTCTAAAATGGAAGAATTTCTTTTCAGGGCAGAACAGGATCTGACAGGAGATATCGTCTTATATAGGATTAACAGGGATGGTGGGATAGAAAGACTCAAATTCAATTATGATGGGACAGATATGTATTTGCTGGCTGTGAAAGCTGTTTGGGGTATGAACGACAATCCATCTATTGTATATGTTTCGTATACAAGGATAGAAGAATGGAAATATACAGAAAAAGGCTGGTTTGGTTATACGCTATGCGTTCCAAAGTATCCGGAAGTATCAGAAGCGGTTGATGGCAGTTCTATGATAAGAATTAAACCTTTAAGTGATGAATGCAGGGAAGTTTCAAAGAGGTGTGTGTATTTGCTTGGATATCAGGGGAATAATCTTTTATGTTCTGATTGGGATAGATCTGATATGGAAGGGTTAGATTATAATGGTTTATATGAATATTTATATCGAATGAAATACGGGGAGAGATATGAGTTTTCAGGTAACTCAAGTGGAATTCCGGCAGAAGAGTTTGAAAATCTGATAATGGAGTTTTTGCCGATAACAGCGGAGCAAATTAAAAAATGGGCAGTATTTGATTCGGAACATCAAACTTATGACTGGGAACGATTTGGTTGTTTAAATTATAGCTTTGGAACATCTTTACCGGAGGTCGTTGAAATAAGAGATAGCGGAGAGGGAAACAATGTGCTGGTTGTTGATGCTGTATGTGATACATTTATATGTAATGATGCCGTTATTACAAGTGAGCTGACTGTTAAGTTCAACGATGATAAGAGTTTTAAATATATGGGGAATAAAATTCTGAATAATGGTACGAAAGAAGTTCCCAAATATCAATATAGAATAAAAAGAAAGAACTGATAACAACTATCAGCCCTTTCATATTTGTTAATTCCATATATGTAATTTTTTTAAGATATCAGAAGTGATTTCAAATGCTTTTTTGCCAGTTGCATTAGAATCACTTTGGATATTGGTTGCAAAATAATAGCTGTTATCGGAAGTTTCTACATATCCGATAAACCAGCCGTTGATATCCTGTCCGTTGACACGACCGGTTCCAGTTTTTCCGTAGAAATTACCATTAGGTGTACTGGCAATTTTTATAGCATTTTTAACAGAAAATACATTTTGGGAATTTAGATGGAATTCATTTGTGTTAAATTTTTTCAATAATGTTACTTGCTCTAAAGGCGAGATTTTTAATGAAAAATCGGACCAGTATAAATCCAGATTTGAACTGGTTGTCTGGTTTCCATATTCTATTTTATTCAAAAATCCCTGGACTCTGTTAATTCCGAGCTGCGAATCAATTGCCTGGAAATACCAGTTAACGGAATTTTGCATAGCAGAGTTTAAATCCTGATCAGCTTCCCAGGATGGAAAAGGAAAGGCATCACCATTCCATGTCATGGAAGAGTGTTCTGGTGTGATGATTCCGGATTCCAACCCTAATAATGCATCGTATATTTTGTAGGTAGACTCTGGCGGAATACGTTTGGTGGCTTCTTCAAGATTGTATATTTTCCAGGAATCCAAATTATTGTCATACAAAACAAATGATCCATCATATGTTCCAAATGTTTCGGATATATCTAACAGGGAGATATTTTTGTCTGTATCACTAAAATGATATACGCTTTGAGTAGAGGCATCAATGGATAAAATGGGTGTACATCCAATAAAAACAGCACTAATGACCAGATAAATTATCAATGCTCTCATTTTTTGATAAAGAGTTTCTTTCCTAAAAACGGCGATGTTGAGAATACGTCGTTTCATCTGCCTGAAATTTCCGGACATTCCAACTGCCAGTGGAGAGGAAAAAGAGGATATTTTTTCTGCAAAATTAATCAGTGTAGTTCCATAAGCTTGGTATTCATCAGCAGAAATCATCTGCAATACAGCAGAATCACAGGCTATTTCACGGTCACAGAGAATTTCTTTTAAAGTGTACCAAACAAAAGGGTTAAACCAGTAGAGTATATTACTTATGACCATGAGGAAGCCAATAAATGTATCTTTGTGACGGTAATGCTGTAATTCGTGTAGCAGCATAAAACGCATATCATCAGGATTCAGTTCGGAAATTAAATGGATGGGAATGTAAATTCTGGGATGTATTATTCCGATTAAAACTGGTGATTTTAAAAATGCAGTACTGTAGACTGATACTGGGTGAGAGATTTTAAGTTCCTTTAAACAATTGTAATAAATAGTTTTTACCTGCTGATTTTGAAGCGGGAGAGCAGATCTTTTTATGGAACGTACATAGTTTAATGAATGAAGGGTGAGGACTGACATAATCATAACACCCGTTATCCATATTAGAAAGAGTATGGTATTCAAGCCTCCAGAAAATTGACTACTGATGGAAACTGAAAAATCATTCACCTGGTTTAACAAAATATTTTGTGTATTACTGGTAAGTTCGGATAGCGTGTCGGTACCAGAGTTAAGTCCTGAGTCAGTTTGAAAAAAATGTAACCATGAAAAAAGTTGTGAGCCATGAATCTGTACAGGAAAAAATGGCACGGCAAGTAATAAAAATAAAAGAAAACAGAGATGGTACTGTGTAGTCGCAGATAAATATTTTTTCAGAAGTTTTTTTGTTCCGATTATTACAAGTGTAAAAATACATATGAAGATATTACTGATTAAAAAGTGGATGATCCAGTTGCTCATTCAAAACCTCCTATTTCTGATGTTTTGATAATAAATGGCGTAAGTTATCAATTTCTGTTGAAGAGAGCTTATCGTCTTCAAGGTAAGAAGCCAGCATAGAAGAAAGATTTCCATTATAATATCGCTTTAAAAAAGAATTGCTTTCCTGGCGTATATATTCATCTTCTTGGACTAATGGAGTATAGACAAATACCCGGCTTTGTTTTTCGCAGGAAAGAGCTTTTTTGGAAACAAGTCTCTTGATAAGAGTTTGAATTGTTTTTGGACTCCAGCTGGTAGTTAGAGTAAGTTTTTCTGTAATTTCATTTGTATTGATGGGAGCATATTTCCATACAATTTTCATAACTTCAAATTCGGCTTCTGAAATCTGGGGTAGTGACATAATAAAATCCTCCTGCTAAATCCTACATATGTAATAAATATATTATATTACTTGTAGAAGAAAAAAGTCAAATGGCAGATGATATATAGAATATAAAATTAATAATGTAGAGGCAATAAAGGTGAAAAAGATAGAAATTATTGAGAGAATCACAGATGCTAATGGAAGCATAAGTGAAAACATATTGACTAGCTGGGAACATAAAAACCAATTCATACCGGAAATTATAAGGTTTGGAGAATTAAAAATATATCTACAGGAACGAATTGTTAAAAAGAATGATAGTGATGTTCATCTTTCAAAATATGAATATGATATTTTACTTTTTTTAGCGAAAAGTCCAGGTAGAATATTTGGAAAAGAAATGGTTTATGATCTGGTATGGAATGAACCTTATTCCGGTGATTATAATGTGGTTATGCGACATATCTGCAATATCAGAGAAAAAATAGAAGATGATCCTGGACAACCATTATATATACAAACAGTACGAGGTGTAGGATATCGGTTTAATGGGAATTTAGGCAGCGAGTGAAATCGCTGCCTATTATTATGGTTTTACAAAGAAGGGAGTTGGTTATGAGAAGATCTTTGTATTTCAGGAGCATCCTGTTTGAGATATTTGGACAGGTTTTGATGTATCAATTCCAACTCTTTTATTTCTTGCTTAAAAGAAACGTATTGAGTATTTAGAGATTCTTTTCTGGAAATAAGATCTGCAATTTGCTCTTGCAACTTATTGGAATTAAGATGTTTCAGGTTTATACCATTTTCCTGTAAAATATGTTTAGCACCAGCGAAAAGAATAATTTGAGATTCACCGGGTCAGCTCTTTATTTTAACGATGCTTTGAATTCCTTAAATTTTTCTTCTGAGATAAAGGCTCTTGACGTATAATGTTCATCATAATCATCGTGGCCTTTTTCATTTCCAATACCGCAATAGGAATATGCTCTTGATTGAGCAATATTAATCACTCCTATTTCCGCTAAGTGCTTCACAACAGCATCAATTTCATCATTTGTGTAATTTTCGAATCCGGATACCGAGTCATCCGGAAGGTTGCCGAGGCGGTCGGCGATATAGGCGACTACCTTTAACACAAGCTCTTGGTTCATTTTAACTCCTTTTCTTTAAGACCTGGTTAACAGTTTCATTCACCCGTATTCCTACGGTTTTATCCTTAGTAGTCTGTTTTTATAATACAATATATTCCGTTTTTTGACAAGGCTTTAAAAGTTCAACCTATCTATAAGTTCTTGCTGCTGCGATGGTAGTAATAATAACAACCAGAGAGAAATTCCTTCTATTCTATGCATAAACTCCTCAGAGAGGAGTGCCTCACAAGCCATCTTTAAAGCCCGCTCATTGACTTTTTCTTGCGGATGAGCCAACAAATTTCTGTAGTTTTTGATTCGATCCCAGATATCGTCATGACCGATGATTTGCTTTACTCTCGGATGTATATAATTTCCAAAATAATCAATAATGTTTGGATCATATTTTTCAAATACATCGTTAAAGAGATGGATTTCTTTAGTATTGCATTCAGTTTGTAACCAGTTTTTTAAATCATTATCTGTTTTTATATGGTCCGGAATTTTGAATTCATTAGTTATCTGCAAAGTGTCCATAGAGAAAACCTGAAGTTTATTCATCGTCTTAGAACAATCTGAAGATATGGATAAAAATACGACTTTATTTACGTTATCTTCAGGATAATGTGCTAATAAAATATGTTTATATCTACCTTCAATATAGGCAGATGTAGCGGAAATAATTATGTGCGCTAATCCATGTTTTTCCAATTGATTTAGAGAATCGTATCTTGAATATATATCGCAGATTTGATATAGATCACACAAAAGAATTCTTAAAAATTCAACTGTTGGCGCGCCCCAGATAGAATAATTTGTATTAAGAGAATCTTTTTGATGACTAAACTGAATTATCTTTTTCTTTTCCTCGATAGGTGCTGAAGACCAATATTTTTCAGATTCTTCTAAGGTCTGGAAGACAAGCTGTTTCATAGGGACCTCCTTAGCGGTTATTTAGATGTCAATTCTTGATATTTTTTCATCAACTCAGCTACACATGCCTCTTCAGAGAAAAAAGCCGGATCATCCTTCGTAATTCCATAAGCCTCCATAACAGCTTTATCATTCAAACGGTGTGCCCTAGATAATTCCTCTGGCATCGTTACAGGATCGTAAAGATCTGCTAGGCTGCAATCCGGATATAACGCTCTTGCGTCCAAAATTGTCTGGGCGGTCTGCTCTATACGAGCTTTTTGGTTTTCAGTAGGAGATGGCCATGGAAAAGTGTTGTATACAAGCTGTGTCGAATAACTGTAATCGCTCTTCATTCGTCCGCAAACAGACCGCCGTTTACATACGGAAAATCTTTCAATTCATCCAGGAGGTAGGAGCTTCTGTTTTTTATTTCAGTATCCAGCGTTTGAAATAGATCTATTACAGCATTACGCATATGACGCGGACTATACCCAGAAAGATAATCTCTGAACTGTCCATGATGAGGAAATACTCCAGCGTCTTCTGCATACAGACAAAATACAAATCGTACACATAGTATGTTAAGGCTACGCAGGGAATGTTCGCAGGTGGGATCATCATACTAGTTAGCAAGAGCATCGTAAAGCCTGCCAACGATATCGCCGGCAGCCATTGAAATATCAACCTCGCGCTTTAATGGTTCTTCACGTTCCTCTACTAGGAATTGTAACAAATAATAATCTCTGTAAAGGTTTTTAAGTTCGACTATTATTGGTTCACCGTCAGGTTTTTCCATATCATAAATATGAAATTCTTTGAAGTTGCACGCTACTACCCAGCGCGGGTGTTTTGAAAATGGTAATTCAATGCTGTATCGTTTAGCTTGTTCAAATGGAGTAAGGATAGAACCGTCTGCCTGTCTGGTAGGTTTTCGAAGGTCTCTTTTTCGCCCTTTTTGTTCTATCAATACTCTTGTCTGTGGAATATATGCATCAATGAAGTTCGTATGATCTAATTTTACCTGCTCCTCAAATTTTATATATTTTTCCGGTTCTTTAATCCCAAAAACCTGTCGTAGCAGCGACAACCAGAACGGCTGACTTTCGCCTTTTTCATATCATTTGTCCATCCAATATTCATAAAAATTTTTGGCTGCTGCAGCATGATTTATAGTGCTTATAAATTTCTCCTTCCATATTAATACAAATATAGCATATTAGACATCGGACGACAATAAAATAGACACCGTTCAAGTGTCGAAAAATGGCGAACGGTAATAATTGTAAAATATCCTGTACATAGGTATAGTATAATTATAATTATGTGGGAGGTTTTTTACAAAATGGATGAGATTGAAATTAACATTGGCGGCATTTTTGAACAACGCCGGCTGGAATCTATGCGACAGATAGGCAAAACTGAGGCGGTAGCACAGGACAACAGGGATTTAGAGGAACTACAATGGCGGTATGAGAATTTGCAATTAACAAATAACGACAGGAGTATTATAGACGATCTGATTTTCTGTATGAGATCCCGTAGCGAGCGCGTAGAACAACTGGCATATTATGCTGGTGCATCCGATACATTAGAATTCATTAATCAGTAGGACCGGTTTTCAGGTTCTGTTTCAACTTTTAAACGTCAACTTTTAGGGGAGTAAAAGTTGTTCTCTTCTAGTAAAATCACTTGTTTTTTTAGAACAAAAAGTTGACATTTTTTTATAAAAGTTGGAATTTAGAACAATAAAAGTTAAAAAAGTAGCAATATTTATATGATTTATAGAATGGTTTGTTTGGTTTCCAGGTAATTTTTGATTAATCCTACTGCCAACTTTTAGAAATCCTGGTTCTCCGTAAAAGTTGATATTTTAAAGAATCCGGAAACACTTGTCCTAAAATCAGCACTTTCAGAAAAAGGACGGCGCGTAAATTCTATTCTAAGCAGGTCTACTTTAGAAAAATACGGATTTTTAAAACGGGGGTATATCAGAACAGGTATTGAGAAAAAATAGAAAATGCCAAATACGGCATAATCAAAGGGTGTTAATGCCGCATACGGCATAAGTGATATTTTAGAAAGAGTTGTTAATGCCGTATGAGGCATAATTGATAATTAAAAATGCCGTATAGGGCATAAGTATTAAAAGTTAATGCCGTATAGGGCATAAGCATTAAAAGTTAATGCCGTATGTGGCATAAGTAAAAGGCAATAATGCCGTATGTGGCGTAATTAGGATAGGGACAGTTGATGTTCCCGACATACATGTCGGGAAAAAACGGTTTTGGTGCGATATTGGTAGTTTTTGGTGCGATATTGGTAGGTTTTGAGGTGATATTAGGGGTTTTGGGGCGATTTTGGAGAATACGGAAAAAGAGACCCGGGGAGTGGGTCTCTTTCTACAGGAGAAAATTATTCAGTTGTTTGTTCTTCTTTCTTCTGTGCGGCTTCTCGTTCCATTTTCAGATTTTTGAAGTACTCGTCTATCTCGGAGCGGTCTTTGCATAGGCTGCAGACCGCCTGGAAATACAGAGCCTCGCAGAGATCACTGCCGCTGTAGTTAAATATATTTTTCCTATACAGATCATCTATATAAGAATATCCCTTTTTGTATTTGTGCTGCAAGTAAGCCAGGTCAATTTTCTTGCCGTCCTCCGGTCTCTCTATGGTGAGCAAGTTCTTATCGATATTTCCCTTTCGTTCCTCTTCCGGTAAAAGGTCTTTTGATTGGAGCAATATTTTCTTTAGTTCATCTGTATCAATAGCTATCCCATACCATTCTCTGAAGCCGTCTGCAACATAATTAACCGTGCAGCCCTGGTTCAGGTGTTCGATGGCTTTTCGGATAGCAGCAACCATGTTTCCGTAATCCAGTTCCTGCAGATCATGTTTAAATTTACCGACAATGTTTTCTATATCCATGTCTGATTTTACACAATAAGCCAGCTCCTCGGCAGTTTTTTCTTCATTTTGACTCATCGTTATTCTCCTCTCTTCTCCAAAGTATATCTCCTCCACGGAGCATGTCGGCCACCGGATCGTGTACTTCCGGATTAACTACCGGATCATAACTGTATTCAATGATAGTTAGTGTACCTGCCTCATACATATCATTATATTTTCGTTCGATGCCTTGACGCTGCCGGTAAATTAATGCGCGTTCATAATCGTCAAGATCACTGCTGGTTAGTATAGCTAGCGAAATATCCGCTAGACTCGTTTTGTACTGAACAATCTGTATTATATAATTGCTGTATATATGAACTAATTCCGGTATAAGAGTATTCAGAATATAATGTTTGTCGGTTCGTTTTCAAAGTATATTCCCCTTGCGGATCGCGTGAGCTTGGGGGCTATGGAGTTTAAGATCAATTATAGAGTTATATTGATACTCTATGAGTGACAGGGTAGCATCTCCGTATTGATTGTTGTATTTTTCTAGCAGTCGCTGCCGGGCTTCAGAAATCAATTTATGAGCGGATATGTCATAATCATTGGAGACTAATATTGCCAGGGTAATGTAGGATTCGTCGGACTCATACTGATTTATTTGGACCACGTAATCGCCATATAGATTGACCAATTCCGGAACCAGAGAGTCTATGATTCCATGGGTGGGAATGCCGGCAGCAAGTCGTTCACAGATTTTGCGATTCCTCTCGATAAATTCGTTTGAAATTTTGATGAGCTCCAGAATATCCGCTACCTCAAAATTTTTTTTGTATTTCATTTTAATTATCACCTACCTATTATATAAATACCAATCAAAAAAGCCCTCATCTGTTAGTTTTTTGTACACGTCCTCCAGTTCAACCCCCTTGGAGGAAAAATAATAGTAACGGTTTAGGATGAACCTAAACGGTATATAACCTTGCAGATATCCAACATTGAAACCATGCTCCCATGCACGTTGAAAGATTTCCCACGGCTCACTCATCGGAGTACTCCGTTTCGCTATGCTGTATAAGGATTCTCTGAAAAAGGCTACCGGTCACAATATCTGTACAGGCCTTGAACCCCTCCCAGAATGCCCAGATGTCAGCTGCGCCAGCGGCGGTCATTAACATATCTCCGATCCTATGTTCGTCCATAGACCTGTCAGCTGCTATTATATGCGCTGCATTATCAATAATGCACTGAAGGTCGTCCGGGTAGCCTTTGTTGCAGTAATAGGCGTAGATAGTCCTCCTCAGATCCTCGTTATCTGTTTCAATGCGGTCAGGATTCCATTCACCGTAATCAATTTTATTGGTCATTTTGCACAACACCTCTTTTCTGTATGATTATGTGGAAATAGTATCATAGAAATCCTTGAAAATACAGTATTTATGTGGATAAATAGCATTTTCGTCAGTTTGACTTTTGGAATGCTTTTTGGGATACTTCAATTTTTATTCAGATATCTGAATATTCTGTTGTGCAAAATGACGAACGATTTTTAAGGAGAAAAGTGAAGAAAAGCAATAAAATTATGTGTAGATTTCACAACAAGAATGGCTTTATAGCATAAAATTTTGTATGTGTTTGTTCTTATAGGAAAAAGGTGAGTGTTGTCAGTTTATTAAATGAATTGGATGAGAGTTACGCACAATAGCTTTTGTGCGGTGTGTCAATAGACTTTTTGGGACGGTCGTTCTATAATGTATATATCAGATCTGAAGGAGATGTTCATTCTCCCTGTTATATACGGGTTGTTCTTGGAGCGGCCCGATGCTTCAAAGAAATTCCAGAAAAAAAGAACTTTTACAACTGAAAAATGAGGTTTGCCGGGGAGCCCTAAGCGAGTACGATATACCAGCTATTAAATTAATTTACTAGCCGGTAATATTTATTAACCTAAAGACGTGGTCAACGCAAAGCGTTTGTTTCGAGTATATAAACCATAGATTATTTTAAAGACTATTAAATTTATGTCTCTAACCGGTGCTACTTTTAGATAAATTTAACAGCCCAAGAGCTCGTTAATGATTGTTGGTTTTACGGAACAAAAAGTTCTAGTGGTAACCGTACTCTATATATATTATAAGGGTACGGTTGTAACATAAATGTCAATAAAACGGCTTTTAAAACTACTTGTTTTGTGCAAAATACACAGTTTTATAAAACGATAAGCAAAACCAACAGTTGTTAAAATAATCTTGAGCTGTTACATCTATTTAAAAGTAGGAGAGGACAGGAACATATTTTTAAGAGTTTATAAAAATATCGACAGTTTTTATTTTTTGACGAATGCGTTAGCATTGGCTACCAGTGTTTGAGCTGATAAAATTACGAGCTATTAAATCAGATTAACAGCCTGTAATGTGTATCAACTCAGAGATCCCCCCGCAAACCTCAAAAAAGGAAGGAGCGCACATAATATGCCAGAAAACGAGATCCATTATTTAAGCGAACTTGTAGAAAGAAATATTGATGAGGTCCTTGAAAAAACAGAATTTGCGCTTATCAATTATGTTGGATTGACACCAGAAGAGGCAAACAGAACAGTTAATATTACATTACAGCGTTTAATAGGAAGAAACTCTGTCAGTCAGCAAAAACAGCCGAAGAGTATCCGTATTGCTACCGATAGCAACCCTGATTACACGCTGGCAGAAATACCGCTCTGTTAATCACAACGATACTCAGCAATAATATTCCAAAAAGTCCACCATTTATGATCGGTGGCCGGACAAATCCTACTACATACGGCAACACCCGGACGCGTCTGATAATAAGAAAAATAGCACTTAGGAGGATCCATAGAGCATGTAAACAAAACCTATTATTACATATCTACGTATAGGACCGCCACTCACAAGAAGAAATTAAAGGCGGTAGGAGCAGCTGACGACAATACCATAATCGAACGATTTCATGGCAAAATACCGGAACGTGAAGAATATCAGCACCTCAAAAACCACCTACTGAAATCAGGCGACACACTGGTCGTCTACGATCTGGAGGCTCTTGGCGGAAAACGAAGTGCAAAGAGTGAGTTGGAATATTATAGAGCTCATAACATCCGCGTAAAAATCGTGGACATTCCAACAACCACAATTGATTCTTGTGGCAATCCGGAAATTAGTAATATGATTCTGGATACCGTAATAAGTACCCTGGATTATACAATCAGCCAAGAGATAGAACGCACGCAAAAACGACAAAAACAGGGTGTTGACCGGATTCGGGATAAGCCGGCCTGGCAAAACTACGGCAGGCCACAAGTACAGCTGCCAGCCAATTACAGCGAGGTAATGCAGCGTTGGACGCGTGGAGAGATTACCGCAGCGGCTGCGATGGGGTTAACTGGATTAAGCAGAACAACATTTTACAGGCTTAGTCATCAATATCAGAATGGAGGATTGCAGGTATGATAGAAACGTATCCAATGCTGGTAATTGAGGATCCAGTTGAGGGCGGCTACACTGTATCTATTCCAGATCTACCCGGATGTATCACCTGCTGCCAACGATGGCAGGATATTCCGGCAATGATCGAGGACGCGAAACGTGCCTGGATAACTGCAGCAATTGAGGAAGGTATCCTGATCCCGGAGCCTACAATAATAACAAGTGAAGGTATGAGAGATGTTTGATGATTTTGGTTTTGGCGGTGGCTTTGATGATTTTTCTATGAATAACCTGTACTGCCAACAGGACGCAATGCAACAGGAGTTATTCCAGCAACAGTAGAATGATTTCCAACAAAGACAATTCGAGGAAATGAGACAGCAACAGGACGAGTTTCAACAGGTAGCGACACAACAACATCAATCCTTGCTACATCGTATTATAGATTTCATCTTCTTTTAATAATATAGAAGAAATAGAAAAAGGGACGGCTCTTAAAAAGCTGTCCCTTAAAAATTATCTTGCCCAAAAGATGGTTCCGGTATCTCCCTCCCTGCTGCCTTTGCCGTATCTATCCATTCCTGTATCACATTTTTTACATTTTCAAATGCCTCGTTAGGTGTCCTTCCATCCGCCATACATCCCGGCAGATCCGGAACGGTCACAATATAACATTTTTCTTCCGAAGAATATTTCATTATTATACAATAGTTCAATTTATTTCCCCTCCAAATGAATTAAGCTATTAAACAGTATAGCACAAAAATTAGAATTGAAAATAGAAGGGATTATTATTTACTGGGTAAATAATCAGAAACAGAAGAAAAATAGATAAAATATGAAAAAAATGGAGTAAATATGAAAAGATATATATAGACACTGGATTTTTTGCTGTTTTACGAAAAAAATAACATATTAATACCGAAATAAGAAGATTGGAGGTATTAATATGAATGTGAAAACGAATGAAGTCCCTCTCTGGCACAGATACGCATTAACATTAACAGAAGCGGCTGCGTTTTTTGGAATTGGAGAACGGAAATTACAGCAGATCGCAGAAGAAAATCAGGATTCTGGGATCGTGATTTACAATGGCGTAAAACTGCTGTTTAAAAGGGAAAAGTTTTCTGAATGGTTAGACGAAACAAACACAATTTAACGATGACAAAAAGGACACCAGTATGATATTATAATTGTACTGGTGCCCTTTTATTTTTGAAAGGGTGTTTATATGAAAAATGATAGCATAAAGAGGCGAGATAGTAAAGGGCGTATTTTGCGCAATGGCGAAAGTCAGGCCCCAGATGGAAGATACCGCTACAGTTATTATGTAAACGGTAAACAGAAGAACCTTTACAGTTGGAAATTGGAGCTGCACGACAAATTACCAGCTGGAAAAAGGCAGTGCAAATCGCTCCGGGAACAGGAAAAGGAGCTGCAGCTGCAGCAGTTTCAGGGGATCCGACAGGAAAATATGACGGTAATGGAGTTAACAGAACGTTATGTAAAAATCCGGGATGTATCCCTGAAAAAAACAACTCAGGCAGGACATAAAACAGCACTACAGTTGCTAAAAAGGTATCCTTTTAGCAACAGAAAAATTGGCGATGTGACCATGTCGGAGGTAAAAATGTTCTTTCTGAAATTACAGGAGGAGGGCAAAAAGTTTGCCTCTATTCGGTCTGTACGTGGGGTCCTTCGTCCGGCATTCCAGATGGCGGTGGATGACAACCTGATTTTAAAAAATCCGGTTGATTTCCCATTGAGTTCGGTGGTTATCAACGATTCTGTTACCAGGGAGGCAATTAGCAACAAAGACATGCTGCGATTTTTACGATTTGTACAGCATGATATTCATTTCTCTAGGTATTACGAGGCATTTTATATTCTATTCCATACCGGCATGCGTATTTCGGAATTCTGCGGACTGACCGTGAAGGACATTGACATGAAGGAGCGGAAGATCAATATTGACCACCAATTAATCCGTTGGTCTGATATGCAGTACGGGATTGAGAGCACAAAAACAAATGCTGGTACGAGACAGCTCCCCATGACAGAGGACGTTTACCAGTGTTTCAAGGCAATCCTGGAAAAACGTGAAAAACGAAAAATTGAGCCGGTAATTGACGGTTACCGTGGATTTCTGTACATAGACAAAAATGGTATGCCAATGGTAGGTATGCACTGGGAGAAGTATTTTCAACATGCACAGGAGAAATATAATAGTCTGTTTAAGATTCCGCTGCCGAAGATCACCCCGCACGTATGCCGCCACACCTATTGCAGTAACATGGCAAAGGCTGGTATGAATCCCAAAACCCTGCAGTATCTGATGGGACATTCAGATATAGGTGTCACACTGAATACCTACACGCATCTGAAATTCGATGACGCCAGGGACGAGGTCGAGAAGATGATGAAAAATGGCTAAAAAAACAGTCCATGTTATGGAATTTCAATTTAACATGATTTTTAACATGAATGACGTCATAGATATGCAGAGATATACAGAGTTATGAGGAGTTAGAGTAAAATACCAGAAATCCGGAAAGCCGCGTAAATCCTGCATAAATCCGCATAAGTCAGCATAAGGAGGTATAACTATAAAATGATAAAAGTATTATTTATATGCCACGGCAGGATACTGGCAACTCTCTAAAAAGTCTTGATTTATCGGGGAAAGGGAAGCTTCACAGTTCTGTTTTAGACCAGGTTTAGACCATTTGAAATGTGTAAAAAATAACGAAAAACATGCAGATGGGGAGCCTTGTTGCAATTATACTCATATAGAAAATTACACAACGGAGATTACTCATGAGAGAAAAAAACATCCGGTGATGTGTGGAAATGTATCCATACGTCACCGGATGTTTTACGTTTCGGGATTTGATTCCTGATCGCGTTTCATGGCTTCATCGATTGCTCTATTGATAAAGGCAGTGGCACTTTCACCCATCTTTTCTGCGTGGTCCTTAATGATGGCACGTTTCTCTGGGGTGACACGAACCTTGATTTCAACGAAACGATCATTATATTTTTTGTTCGCTCTTCGACGAGCTTCGGTTAAGCCCTTATAGGAACCATTTTTCTCTTCACTCATGACAGCCTCCAGGATGTGTATTGGCAGATATGCCTGTAAAGAGTATAGCACAGATTGATACATAAGACTATGTAGATTTTCAAAAAACGACATTTGATTGAAAAAGGAGACAAGCTTATGAAAAATCAGAAGATTAGAAGCATGAAGGTTCACGAACAGAGCGGATATAACTACAAGGCAACACCTACCATCATTCTTAAAGGTCAGTGGCTTAAGGAAATGGGATTTAAGATTGGTGATTACATCAATGTCAGCTGTGAGGAAGGGAAACTGATTATTACTCTGGATGCAGAAAAGGCTGCAATGGAAAAGGCAGAAGCGGAATTCATGGAGAAGGAAATGAAGAAACTCCAGAAGAACTTCCAGGCAGAGAAAGAACAGCTTCATGCTCAGTTTGTAGCAGAGAGAGCAACCGAATATAACGGAAGAGAGGTGCAGTGATTATGGGAAAAGTTATTGTTATCGGTTCACAGAAAGGTGGCGTGGGTAAAACCACGACCACACTTAATCTGGCATATTCCTTGAAGGAAATGGGCAAGAAGGTATTGATGGTAGATTTTGATAGTCAGGCAAATCTGACTACCTGCTATGGAATAGAGGATACCGGAGCTTTAGAATATACCATTGGTCATCTGATGATGGCTCTGATTGAGGAAGAGTTACCAGAGGACTTTGAAGATTACATCCAAAATAGAGAGGGCGTGGATTACATTCCATCATCTATTTATCTTTCTGTGGTGGATGCAAAACTTAGAACAGAAATGGGCGCAGAGAGGATGCTGGCAGAGGTTCTGGAACCGTTGAAGAGCAGATACGATTACATACTGATTGATACCTGCCCATCTTTAGGAATGCTTACCATCAATGCATTGGCTGCGGCAGATGAGGTGATTATTACGGTAAATCCTCAGCTTCTGGCGATGATGGGATTGCAGGATTTTCTAAGAATTGTAGGAAAGATTAAGAAGCGAATCAATCCGAAGTTAGAGGTTGCAGGAATTCTCTTAACTATGTGTGAGAGCAGAACCACTCTTTGCAAGGTTCTGACAGAAGAAGTGACCGGAAGCTTCCAGGGAAAAATCAAAGTATTTGATACAAGGATACCGGCAACAGTCAAGGTGGGAGAGAGCATTTACTACAATATGTCGATTGCTCAGTATAGCAAAAAGGCATCTGCAGGAATCGCATATAGAAAATTTGCAAAGGAGATAATCGCATATGAAGACTAATTCAAAGAGAAAAGTATTTGGTGATGCAGTAGATTTGCTGATGGGAGATATGGAAGAAGTAACAATGCCAAGAGGTGTCCAGATGGTATCGGTGAAGAGTATTCAGCCGTTCCATGACCATCCATTTCATCTGTATGAGGGAGAACGCTTAGAAGATATGATTGCAAGTGTGAAGGAGCACGGAGTGCTCAATCCGGTTATTGTACAGAAGCTTGATACCGGTTATGAAATGCTTTCCGGGCATAACCGTTGGAATGCAGCTAAGTTGGCAGGAATTAAAGAAATACCAGCGATAGTAAAGACTGGATTATCTGAGGAAGAGGCTTATGTTTATGTGATTGAAACGAATCTGATGCAAAGGTCATTTTCGGATTTGGCAATATCGGAGAAGGCAGCGGTGCTGAAGGCAAGGTATGAGAAGGAAGCTTGTCAAGGAAAAAGAAATGATATTCTGGAAGAAATTGCTCGTCTAGAAGGCAAAGAGATTTCGATCACTCGTGGTCACGATGACCACAGGCTGAAAACCAGAGATATGATTGGCAAGGAATATGAATTGTCCGGTAGCTCTGTGGGGAGATTGCTTAAGCTTAATGACCTGATTAAACCATTTAAGGATATGGTGGATAGAGGTGCCCTCTATACGAAAGTGGCATTACAGCTGGCTTTCCTTCCAGAGAATGAGCAGACGATGGTATATGAGATTATGAAGGAGAAGAAAACCAAAATCACCATTGAGGTGGTTATGAAACTTAGAAGCCATTCTGGTGCTCTGACAGAGGCAATGGTAAAACGATATCTAAGCAAGGAACCTATTAAAAAGAAATGCTATAAGGTTCCGGGCAGAATTGTGGAGAAATATTTTGAGGGAATGGACCCGAACCAGGTGGATGCAATAGTGGAACAGGCGTTGGAAGCCTGGTTCAGTAAGGAGGCTGCGAATGTTTGAACAGAAGAGCCTTGATAAGATTGATGGAGATTATTTCAATATCATAATTGCTGATAGCCAGGATGTGACGATACAGAGCAGGAATACCGGGCATTACTGGTATCTGCACTGTGCCGGATATCCTACAGAGGAAGCTTTGATCATATTCCATAAGCATCGTTTTAAGGATGGATATCATCAGCACGGACACGCCAGGAGTCTGAGACAGGCGATTAAGAGTATTGTGAGACACGATGATTATCAGTTGAATGTAAGAAAATGCGTATAACATAAAAGGCAGCGGTATCTTCGAAGTGAGGATACCGCTGTTTTCAGGTTAAGCAGGAAGCTTATTCACCGAAATAAAGTTTCTTTGCAAGAGCCTGGGCTGCTTTGATGTCAGCATATCCCTGGGATTTACCAAGACCTAATTCATCAAGAATCTGTCCTTTGGTGTAATCCTCGCAGATAAGGTCGAGAATACGACCATACTTTGGATTGATTTCGTGAATCTTTTTTAAGAGATCCTGAATAATCATACGAAGCATAACCGTCTCTTCCAGATACTCCGGCGATGCAGGCTCAAAGCCTTTGCCATCTTCTGATGCAGCTTCATCCATAAACTGGTCAAGGGAGAGAACATCATCTGTCTTAAAGGATGCAAAGTGTTCTCTGACATCGGCATTGAACTGTTTAAGGGCAGCAGGCCTGTCCTCAATTTTTACAGGAGCAAATGCTACCAGAACCTTGTTAGGTCCGATACGCCAGGTCTCAAGGTTGTCCTGACACATATTGAAGTGTTTCACCATTTCCCAGTCCACACGGATTGGTACGAGGCATTCTCCCGGATTAAGTGGGAGATTGTTGTAACTGCGACGGTTGTCGTAGTTGTGGTTGTCGTGTGTATTAGTGTTTTTTTTGTTCGCCATTGTGTTTCCTCCAATGATTGACGCGGAGGAAACCGCATGACGATATTCTGTTGTTCCTTATCAGGTGGCCATTCATAGGGGTGTCCTCCTATTTTGCAAATGGCCAGCTGCTCTACTTAAGGCTGGTTCCTACGGGTTGCCTCAAACAAAAGTTGGTAGAGCCTTCTCCTGCGCATGAGTTAGCATCTTTTGAATGAGGAACGTCCATTTATATACCGCCTTCGCTCTTGGCGGTCGGTGTCTTCGACCGTTTGTTCTCTTGACACGCATGATATAATTGAATAGGAATAACTATGAACAAATCGAAATTACTAAGCGTTCAAAACGGCTTGTCCATCGTTGTTCCTTACACTAACAATTATATTTCAGGCGGATTTTTTCCTCACGGAATGTAGCCGGGAGCTTTTATAGAAGGTTATAGAAAGTTTGGGGAATATTATCGAAAGCCATAGAAAGTTATACAAAAGGGGGAAAGCACGTGAAATTTGATGAATTTTTCAGGGCTTTTCATATAGGTGAAAACGATAGTGCACTGATGTCTCACACGACAACATGGGCTATACCAAAGTTCTTTGCAGAGACAGTGCTAAAGACAAAAGAATACAGAGATAAATTACCATCGGATCAGTTTAGTTATGACAAGTGGTACCAGGGCAATTCATCACCAAGAAATCATTGGTCTAATATGGCGATTGATTTTGAAGAGGGTACTCTTGTGGAAGCATTGAAAGCAGAAATTGTAGATGCAAAGATTCCGGAGCTACTTGTGAATCTGAGAGTGAATAATGCGGATGGAGAAATAAACAAGGATTTACTCTGCATAGCGATTGCGCAACAGTTTAAGGCAATCATTGATGGAAAAGGAACAGCAGATGACATAGTGGCAGAAATTTATCTGTCTGGAAATATAAAGGCAGATTTTATGGATTATATTCACAAGGCTTCACAGAGATATAACGTCATGAAGCTGATTGGTGGAGATGAGGTGCCGCTTGAAAAGTTCTTCGTATGTAACATGATTGGAGAAAAGGAGAGGGTATTTGCCGATAAGAAGAAAATCAAATGTGAATACCTGGATGATCCGAGTCTTGCTTCAATCAGAAATATATACATGAAAAAAAGAGGCTACGATAACCTCAAGACAATTCTGCTAGGAAGTGGCGGCTGTGGTAAGTCGCTGATGCTACAGTACCTATTCTTAAAAGCGGCAGCGGATTATTCTAAGACAGGAGTACTGCCAATATTCCTGGAGCTGAGATACTTTACACAGGGGGATGAGCTGATTCCGTTTATTGTTAATTCGGTTCATTCAAAGGATGAAAAGTTTACTGAGGATGCGGCTAAACAGTTGCTCAGAAGTGGAAGATGCCAGCTACTGCTGGATGGATTTGACGAAATAGATCCGTCAGATGTGGAGTCATTCCTATTAAAGTTAGACAGTTTTACAGATACATACGATAAAGTGCAGGTGGTTATCACATCAAGAGGAAACGAATATCTGACCGGATTACACAATTACGTCAAGCTTTATGTATGGCCATTTGATAACGATCAGTCATTAAAGCTGATAGATATGATTCTTAAATATCAGGGACAAACAGAAGAGAAGGAAACAGTCATTGAATACATAAATAATGGGTTCTTAAAGAAGGATGGAGTATTCGCATCACATCCATTATTGCTTACATATGTGACAATGAAATATCCGACATATAAAAGGTTCCATTCAGACCATTTACTTTTCTACAAATCGACCTATGAAGCACTTCTGTCAGGGCATGATGATAACAAGAAACCTTATGACAGGGTATTCATGAGCGTTGATAATGCAGATCAGTTCTCAAAGGTATTTAAGGAATTTTGCGGAATTACATATAAGGATGGTGTCCTGCAGTTAGATTCTCCATCATTTGAAGAATACTTTAATAAACTCAAATCACATAAAGTATTCGAGAATCCGCATAAGATGAACCTCACAAACTTTAAGCATGATGTTTGCTCTACGGCATGCATGATGTACGAGAAGGAATATGACATCTTCTATATTGATCCGGGATTCCAGGAATACTTATTTGCCGAGTATTACAGAAGCGCAGAAATAGAAGACATTCAGGAACTGACAGAGTCCCTTAAGAAGACACCATATTCAAAGCTTCTTAGATTTGATGCATTGGATATGCTTAGTAGGTCAGCAGAACTTAAGTTTAAGACATACGTGCTGGTGCCGTTCCTTGATGCTATCTGTAAGGGTAATGATGAGACCGGGTTCATCAACTTTATCAATATGTGTTTTAACGAAATCAATGTAGTAAACGTGGATGAAGTAGTGAAAGCAATGTATTTGCTATCATCTGGGGCAACCGGGCTTTTGTATCCACAGGTTGAGAATCACCCTAAAACAGTTCTTCTTAACTATGTGCTGAAATGCATGGGAGAGGATCATGAATTTGCTTATTGTCTTTATACAAAGGATAATATTCCGGGAGAAGGAAATATAAAGAAGGTTAGTATTTCAGAAGATACCCAGATATCGGGAGTTTTGATTGGTCGAGATACAGAACTTGAGGGAGAGAAGCGGCTATTGATTGATTGTAAGCCGGTTGATGTTTATAGCTATTACAATTCGGAGCAAAGCAAAGGAAATGCTGTTGGATATTATGTGGGAGCGGATAATCAGCTGGTTCAGTTTGGCTCTGAGCTTACTATTGATACATATTTTATCAGTACGGAGCCGGAAGAATACAAAGACTTGATGCTAAACATCATTGATAATAGTAAGACAACTTATGACATGTTCAAAAGGGTAAAACAGTTCTATAAGCGACTGAAAATAGAGCAACACAGAAACGGACAGATGTAGGTGTCCAGATTATTGTACTTGGAGGTTGTTATAATGGAAGAAATTGAAAGATGGTATAACCTGGAAGAGATTGCCAATCATCTTGGTGTGAGTAAGGACACGATACGGTCTTATATAAAAAAGGGTACTATTCCGTTTTACAAAGTGGGTAGACAGTATAAGTTTAAGCTTTCGGAAGTGGATGCATGGGTTGAAAGCGGCCAGAGTGCCGATGCAGATAAATAACAAAGGATATGGAGGAGACCAAGGTGACTGATACAACAAAGAAACAGGAAAGAGAAGAACTGCATCGTGCTATTTGGGCGATTGCAGATGAGCTACGTGGAGCAGTAGATGGATGGGATTTTAAAAACTATGTTTTAGGAACAATGTTTTATCGCTATATTTCTGAAAATCTTACTATATACGTAAATCAAGGAGAAAAAGAAGCAGGTAATCAAGAATTTGATTATGCCAAAATGAGTGATTCTGATGCTGAAGAAGCAAGAGAAGGACTTGTCGAAGAAAAAGGATTTTTTATTCTTCCGAGCGAATTATTTTGCAATGTTAGAAAGAGTGCTAATGATGAAAAAGCTTTTTTTACCGATCGTGAAGGTAAAAGAAAAAGTGTTAAGGACAATCTTAATGAATTGCTAGAAATGATATTTAGCCACATTGAGGGATCTGCAACAGGAAGTGAGTCGGAGGGAAGTTTTTCTGGACTGTTTGATGATTTTGATGTGAATAGCAATAAATTAGGATCTACTGTAGCCAAAAGAAATGAACGATTAGCTAAACTTCTTGATGGTGTAGCTAATATGAATTTGGGGTCAGTAAAGAACCATGATATAGATGCATTTGGTGATGCGTATGAGTATTTGATGACTATGTATGCTTCAAATGCTGGAAAATCAGGGGGAGAGTTCTTTACTCCAGCTGAGGTTTCGGAATTACTAACAAAACTTGGAACAGTGGGGAAAAAGAGTGTAAATAAGGTTTATGATCCTGCATGTGGATCTGGTTCATTGTTGCTTAAAGCGGAGAAAATATTGGGAAAAGATGCAGTAAAAACGGGCTTCTTTGGACAGGAAATAAATATAACGACCTACAATTTATGCCGAATCAATATGTTTTTGCATGATATAGGTTTTGATAAATTTGATATTGAATGCGAAGATACTTTGACAAATCCTCAACACTGGGACGATGAACCGTTTGAACTCATAGTATCAAATCCTCCTTATTCAATTAAATGGGAGGGAGACGAGAATCCATTATTAATCAATGATCCAAGATTTGCACCAGCGGGAGTGCTTGCACCAAAGGGTAAGGCTGATATGGCATTTATTATGCATAGTTTGTCATGGCTTGCACCAAACGGTACAGCAGCGATTGTTTGTTTTCCTGGAATAATGTACAGAGGCGGTGCTGAACAGAAAATAAGAAGATATCTTATAGAAAATAATTTTATTGATTGCGTAATACAGTTGCCAGCAAATTTGTTTTTTGGAACAACAATAGCTACTTGCATTATGGTTTTAAAGAGAGGAAAAAAGGACAATAAGACACTTTTTATAGATGCAACGAACGAATGTATTAAAGTCACTAATAATAATAAGTTGACTAATGATAACATTGATAGGATTGTCGAAATATATACAAATAGGGAATCAATTGACCATATATCCTACTTGGCTTCTTTTGAAGAAATAGAAGAGAAAGATTTTAATCTTTTAATATCAAGCTATGTAGTAGCTGAGGATAAAAAGAAGGATGTAGATATTGAAAAAATCAATACTAGAGTTGCTGAGTTGACTAAGAAAGTAAATATGCTTAGATTAGAAGTAGATGATATTGTTGCAGAAATAAGGAGGGCACAGGATGAGTAAACTAGATGAACTTATCTCAGTTCTTTGCCCCGATGGAGTACCATACAAGTATTTGTCAGAATGTTGTAGTTTAGAAAAAGGGAAAACGCCAATACAAAAGGCTATTCCAGGTGAATATCCTTTGGTCGTTACAACGGCTGAAAGAAAGACATCAAACGATTATCAGTTTGATGGTGCAGCAGTATGTATTCCGCTTGTTTCGTCAAGGGGGCATGGAGTGGCATGCTTGAATGCTGTGTATTATCAAGAGGGGAAATTCGCACTAGGAAATATTCTATGTGGAGTAACTCCACATGATAATAGTGGTTTGAGTGCCAAATTTTTATATTATTATCTAAACCTAAAAAAGGATACTTTGATTGTTCCATTAATGAAAGGTGGTGCAAATGTTTCACTCACAGTTAATTCTTTGAAAACTATAAAAATGCCGATACCACCTTTGGAAGTTCAGATGGAAGTGATTAGGCTTGTTGACAAATTCGAGGAATTAATATCAGCACTTGAGAGTGAGCTGGAAGAGAGATGGTTGCAGTATGAGTATTATAGAAATTCATTATTTGAATTTAGAGACGATATAGAAGTCGTTACATTAAAGGATATATGCAAGAAAATATGTTCTGGTGGTACTCCAAAATCAACAAATAAGGAATATTATGATGGAGACATACCGTGGTTGAGAACGCAAGAAGTCGATTGGGATGATATTTATGATACCGGTGTAAAAATTACTCAAAAAGGGCTAGATAATTCGTCTGCAAAATGGATACCTGCGAATTGTTTGATAATCGCAATGTATGGAGCAACTGCAGCAAAGGTGGCGATAAATCGAATTCCACTAACTACAAATCAAGCGTGTTGCAATCTTGAAATTGATGAGAGCAAAGCAGATTTAAGATATGTTTTCCACTGGATGAGCAGAGAATATCTGAAACTAAAAGATATGGGGCAGGGCTCTCAATCAAACATTAATGCGGTGATAGTTAAAAACTATCCTATTCCATTGCCAAGCATTGAAGAGCAGAAACGAATATCTGATGTATTAGATAAATGGTATTCATTAGTCAAGAGTACAGAGATAGGAATTCCAGCAGAAATAGAAGCAAGAAAAATACAATATGAGTATTATCGCAATACATTGTTACAATTTAAGGAAAAAATATAAGAAGGAGACCAGCTATGAAAATTGATATTATTATGAAAAAGGATCGTATAGGAGTCGAAGCATATGCTCAATATGATACAGAAACGAAAGAAACAGTTGTATTAAAGGGATCACTGTTATCTGAAAATATTTCTCAGGCTAAAACCTTTAGAGGCGCGAAGTCTATTATTAAATTCAGAGATGGTGTTGTAGGTGAAGATAATAGATTAGTAGTGGATGTTACATTTAAGAGCTCATCTACAGCAGGAAATTTCGTAACAGGAAGAAGCACTGATGGTCCTGGAAGTTGGAAAACTTTAGATGGTAAGAGATTAAAAGATATGCTGTAGACGGAGGTTTATAATATGTCATATTTTAATATTGTGGCAGAGACTAATGAAAATACAGTTGTAACGCAGTATGAACCAGTTAAAAAGCATTCTGATGTTTATCAAAGTGAGGCAGAATTAGAAGCGGAATTTATTAGGATGCTTACTGAGCAAGGCTATGAATATATCAATGCTCATTCTGAGGATGACATGATTGCCAATCTTAGAAAAAAACTGGAAGAGCTAAATGACTATGTGTTTTCAGATTCTGAATGGGAACGATTTTTTAAAGAATGTATAGCAAATAAAAACGATAGACCAGAAGATAAAACTCGTAAAATACAGGAAGATAGTGTCCAGGTTCTTAAGCGTGATGATAATATGACCAAGAATATTACGCTTATTGACCGCAAGAATATTCATAACAACCGACTCCAGATTATTAATCAATATGTAGTTACAACTGATCAGGGAGCCCGCCATGACAATCGTTATGATGTAACTGTTTTGGTAAACGGATTCCCGATGGTACATATAGAGTTGAAACGTAGAGGCGTGGCTATTCGTGAAGCCTTTAACCAGATAACCAGATATGAGAGAGATTCTTTCAGTGCTGGTTATGGCTTGTTTGAGTATGTTCAGATTTATGTTATTTCCAATGGAACTAACACGAAGTATTACTCAAACAGTACTAGATATAATGCAATTAAGGACGCTGAGGCTGCTAAAACAAAGAAAAGAAAGACAAGCAATAGCTTTGAGTTTACTTCCTTCTGGGCTGATGCAAATAACAGAGTTATTCCGGATTTGATTGACTTTACAAAGACTTTCTTTGCGAAGAATACCATCCTGAATATTTTGACAAAGTATTGCATTTTTACATCCGAGAATATGTTGATGGTTATGAGGCCATACCAGATTACTGCTACAGAGAGAATCCTTAACAGAATAGAGATTGCGCATAATTATCATAAGCAGGGAGATATTGCAGCTGGCGGTTATATTTGGCATACAACTGGTTCTGGGAAGACTCTGACATCCTTTAAAACAGCAAGACTTGCATCAAGCCTGCCTTATATTGATAAGGTTTTATTTGTCGTAGATCGTAAAGATTTGGATTACCAGACCATGAAAGAATATGACAGATTTGAGAAGGGTGCTGCAAATAGTAACTCATCAACAGCTATTTTGGAAAGACAGCTTAGAGGAACAAAAGAGAAGATTATTATTACTACAATTCAGAAGCTTTCATCGTTTATTAAGAAGTTTAAGGAACATCCTGTATACAATAAGCAGGTTGTAATTATCTTTGATGAATGTCATCGTAGCCAATTTGGAGATATGCATGCAGCAATTGTAAGTAATTTTAAGAAGTATTATATGTTTGGATTTACCGGTACACCGATTTTCCCTGCTAATGCTGGCTCAGTAAGGAACCCAAAATTCTTTACTACAGAGCAGACTTTTGGAGATCAGCTTCATTCATATACGATTGTGGATGCTATTAATGATAAGAATGTATTACCGTTTAAAGTAGAATACCACAAAACAATGGAAATGGAACCTGATATTGATGATGAACAGGTTCGTGATATTGATAGGAAGAAGGCTTTTGAGGCTCCCGAAAGAATATCATTAATTGCAAAATATATACTGGAGCATTTTGACCAGAAGACATATCGTGGAGATAAGTCTTATGTGTATAATGCACTCACAAATATTTCTGAGGTTGCATCTGCGGATAGGGGAAAGGTAGAAGAGATTAAGCAAAAGCAGAGATTAAGTGGTTTCAATTCTATTTTTGCAGTATCATCTGTGGAAATGGCTAAGGCATATTACGAGGAATTCCGTAAACAGATTAAAAATGATCCGACAAAGGATCTAAAGATTGCAGTTATTTATAGTTATAGTGCAAATGAAGAGGAACAAGATGGAATTTTGGATGAAGAAAATCCGGAAGATACTTCAGCTCTTGATCAGACAGCGAGGGATTTCTTAGATGGAGCCATAAATGATTATAATATGATGTTCCATACAAATTATGATACATCCAGTGACAAGTTTCAGAACTATTATAAGGATGTATCTCTTCGTATGAAGAATAAAGAGCTGGATATGCTCATTGTCGTAAATATGTTCCTGACAGGATTTGATGCGACTACTCTTAACACACTTTGGGTGGATAAGAATCTTAAAATGCATGGCCTTATCCAAGCATTTTCACGTACAAATCGTATTTTGAACAGCATTAAGACATTCGGTAATGTTGTATGCTTTAGAAACTTGCAGAAGCGTGTAGACGCTGCTATCTCATTATTTGGAGATAAAAATGCAGGTGGAATTGTATTGATGCAGAGTTTTAAGGATTACTACTATGGATATGAATCTGCGGATGGTAAGTCAATACCTGGCTATGTGGATATGATAGAGGATCTTAATAACAAGTTTCCTCTTTCAGAACCTCAGATTATCGGAGAGCAAAAACAGAGAGATTTTATTGCTTTGTTTGGTGCAATCCTTCGTATGAGAAATCTGTTGGTTGCGTTTGATGAATTCAAGGAGAAAGAGCTTCTGACTGAAAGAGATTTTCAGGATTATCTTGGAAGATATCAGGATTTACGTGATGAGTGGAAACGTAAGCGTGAGAATGGCGAAAGTACAGATATCATTGATGATATTGTATTTGAGGTTGAACTCATTAAACAGGTAGAAATAAATATTGATTACATTCTGATGCTTGTTAAGAAATACCATGATTCTCATTGCGAAGATAAAGAAGTACTAATTTCTATCCGCAAGGCTATTGATGCCAGCCCTGAGCTGAGAAGTAAAAAAGAGCTTATTGAGAACTTTATTAATGGTGTAAATGAAATAGATGATGTCATGATTGAATGGCAGGACTATGTAGTTGAAATGCGTGAGAAGGAGCTAGTTATCATCATTGAACAGGAAAGACTCAAACCGATTGAAACAAGAGTATTCATGGAGAATACATTTCGGGAGGGTGAAGTTAAGACGGTAGGCACTGATATCGATAAGATATTGCCACCTGTTAGCAGATTCGGCGGTGGTAATAGAGCTGCTAAAAAGAAGACTGTTATTGAAAGATTGAAGGCTTATTTCGAAAAATACTACGGACTTGGTGTTGCTACCTTTGTTTCGAAGCGAGAGGAAGACAAGGTTATTACTTACGACTTTGCTAACTCCCAGGTATCTATGGTGGCAGAGGAAACAAGAGTATATGGCAAAAAAGAAGATTAAGGGGTGAAGCTATAGAACGTGCCAAAGATAGATGAAAGAATACGTGATATTGACAAAACGATTTGCCAGAATATAGATTTGATAGATTTTGAGACGGTTTCAAGAGCTTTGGTATCGCAGAATCTACTGAGCCAGTCGAGAAATCTTGTAGAGCATGTTGCTGTAAAGGCATATGCGGATGCAAAAGGTGAAGATTTGGAAGCAGACTGGGAAACTATCCCAGCTGCTACCGAATATATCAAACACCATAATAAGTTCCAATTTTTGCGAAAGTTTCATAATTTTCTGCAGGAATCCAAGTCTCATTATACACCTGATGGAGAAGGTGCTGAGAGACTTGTATTGAAATATTATAAGTTTTATATGATATTGAGAAATTTTGTGAAGCAAGAATATCAGATGGATATCCTTCACAACCTTGAGAAATTTCCTATAAATACGGATCATGCGGTTCAAGAATATCATGACAAAATTGCAGAGCGACTGGAGCTTAGGAGAGAAATCAGGGATCTCACTCACAATCCAAGAATGTATGTACACAAGGTAGTGCCTTTTGTGTCTGGAGAGGCTGTGTACTATGAAATAGTATTGACTCCAGCATATGATACGACAAGTAAGTTTGATAGATTTGTATGCTATTCAAAGATAATGATTCCATCACATTATTCAGCTAAGATGGATATTTATTACGAAACCATTGAAGTGAATGGAAGGAAAATGCCGGTAAATATTCTTACAGACTTTATGGTATCTATCAGACCGTGCGAGCTGAATAATTTTGCAAAGATTTTCGGGGATGATATCAAAATGTCACCGAGCCACTCTGAATATATAGGAATGATGCAGTATCTCTCTAACTCCGGTGCGAGTCTGTTGGATATAGTGACCGCTCCGAGAGATATTTATAATCCTATAAAGCAGAAGATGTTTGGAAAGAGTCAGGTGCATTATTTTGAAAATGTTTTGGATAAATGCAGGAGATTAATCAGAACTAAGGGCGCAGGCTCTACGACAGTAAGATATCTACTTCATACCTTGAATAATAAAGTGATAAAGAATCAGCTGGGTAGCGGTAGTTGTTGGAAGTTATCTGATTTGTATCTTGATTGGGGATGTATACCATTTGATCAGATGCCTTTTGCAACATCATTAAGACAGCATAACCCAGAGAGTGCAGAGTTATTTGGCAGTTTGTCAGCAGATAACAGGAAGCATGAGTTTGTTGCCAGATACATGCTTTCCAATATGAGTACCAATGCTGTTTTATATACGCCTGTGAAAGAAGTAGAAGAATATACAGATAATCTGGATGCTGAAATAACAGCATTCAATAATCGTTTGTATTTCAAACATACCAATAGGCGGATTGAGAAGTTTGGTCAGAGTTTATATATTCAGGGAGCATTTCAAAATACAAAGAAGATTATTGATAAGCTTAAGGAAATGTCGACAGAGGGCATTCCAGAATATCAGGAAGATGTGAGCTTTTGGTTGGATCTGATTGCTGATGTTGACAGTGAAGAGAAGAAAAATATACTACAGAATATGTTTGATAAGACCAAAGTGTCTTTAATTTACGGTGCAGCTGGTACCGGAAAAACATATTTGATTAACCACATTGCCAATTATATGAGGGAAAAATCCATCCTGTTTTTAGCTAATACAAATCCAGCGGTTGAAAATCTGAGACGTAAAGTTACAGCAATAGATGCACAGAAATGTGAATTTATGACGATTAAGAAATTCCTTATGTCGAGATATAATCGTACAGATTACGATATTCTTGTAATGGATGAGTGCAGTATGGTTAGTAATTCTGATATGGCAGATATCATTGATAAAATCTCTTGCGAGATCATGATACTGGTAGGCGATACATATCAGATTGAATCCATAACATTTGGTAACTGGTTCTCAATGGCAAAGTACTTTGTTCCGGCATACGCATGGAATGAATTAGAAAAGCCATATAGAACAAAGGATGAACATTTGCTGGAGTTCTGGAGAAAAGTAAGAAATCTGGATGATGATTTGACAGAATATATTGTTAATCATCGTTATTCTACCAGTTTGGATTCATCGGTGTTTGATAAGAAGTCAGCGGATGAGATTATTCTTTGTCTAAATTATGATGGCCTTTATGGCATTAATAATATCAATAGATTTTTACAAGAGAATAATAAGTCGAAAGCATACCGCTGGGGGCTTTGGACATTTAAGGTTGGAGACCCTATTTTGTTCAATGAGTCGGAACGATTTATGCCAGTTCTTTACAATAATTTGAAAGGAAAAATTGTTGATATTTCATTGGATGAAGAAGAGGACTGTATATGGTTTTCTATCAAGGTCGAGAAGGAGATCACAGAAGATGAGGTATGGCATACAGATTTGAAATTGTTGGAATCGGATGAAGAAGGTAAATCAATTGTGAAGTTCCGTGTTACAAGGAAGAAAGATTCTGATGATGACAAGGAATTTGCGGATGATACAGATATTCCATTCCAAATAGCTTATGCTGTTTCTATTCATAAGGCACAGGGTTTGGAATATGATTCGGTCAAAGTGATTATCACAGAAGAAGTGGATGAGCTGATTACTCATAATATTTTCTATACTGCGATAACACGGTCCAAAAAGCATCTGAAAATCTATTGGAGCCCAGAGACTCAGGAGAAGGTTATCAGTGGATTCAAATTGGCTGATGCAAAAAGAGATGCATCAATTTTTAAAGCACAGACAGGAATGCGGATGTATAAAGTGAGGTAGGTGCACTAAAATGTGATTTGCAGCCTGTTTGGACTGCTGATAGATATGAATGAAAATATAAACAATGGAAGGGGGATATTGTTGCAGACATTATATATATTCGGCAATGGTTTTGATATAGCACATGGAATAAGAACGCCATATGCAGCTTTTAGAGAATTTTTGAAAGAGAATCATGAGTCTTTTTTAACTACTTTCGAAAGTATGTATAATATTCAACCCTTAGATGATACGGAACCCTGGTATACGAAAGAGGCTCAGGAAAGATGGGATAAGTCGGTTATTAATGATTTGTGGTGGAGTTTTGAAGAAAAAATAGGTCATCCGGATGTTGAGGGAATGTATGATTCTGCTTATTCTATGGTAGATACGATGCCTATGGAGGGCATAATTGATACTATGAATGTATACTGGAGGGAACAATACGGATTTGTAGATAAACTCCAAAAGTACGTATTAGAATGGTTACAAACTATTGATACATCCCAAGCTATGTGTAAAAAAGATAGTCTCATTAATAACAGAAATGATCTGTTTATGAGTTTTAATTACACAGATACTCTTGAAAAGGTTTATGGCATAAAAGACGTACTTCATCTGCATGGAGGTATCCCATCATGTTGTGAAATAGCCCCTATAATGGGACATGGAAATAAGTACATAATTGATTCATATCGTAGGAAAGCAAAAGAGGCGCAGGAGGAATATGTTGAATGGTATGAAAGCATATGTAATGCAATTGCTGATTTTTGTGAGTCGTTGTATAAGGATACGGATGCGATAATAAATGAGAATGATGATTTCTTTTCAGCTTTGTGGGATGTTAATCAAGTTGTATGTCTGGGATTGTCTTTTGGTGATGTTGATGTTCCATACCTTGATAGAATTGAATATGAAGTTCGACCAGAAACAAAATGGTTGGTTTACTATCATAGTGATGAGGATCTTAAGCGCCTGAAAAGCGTTTTTGGAATTACGGGCATTTCAAGAAAGTTTGAAGTATACTTTCGTAAAAGTGATAACTTCTGGGATAGGTGAAAGTAGGTGACTTCTTTGGAATTAATAGATGAGATTGAAGAACTAATTATGATGCATCAGGAAGGTTCTTATTGGGATTTCAAGCGGGAGTGGTATGATGATAGTAAGGATGGAGATCTGCTTATTGATATAATTTGTATGGCTAATAATCTGGTGGATAGAGATGCGTATATTATTATTGGTGTCAACGAAGAATGTGATTATGCTATATATGATGTGTCACAGGATGCAAATCGTAGAAATACGCAGATGCTTACAGATTTTATCAGAGGTAAGAAATTTGCAGGTGATTTTCGCCCGGTTGTTACTGTGGAGCAAGTACACTTGGATGGTGGGCTGGTAGATGTTATTGTGGTTCATAATAGTATAAATACACCATATTACTTGAAAGAAAAGTATAAGGGAATATTTGCTAATAATATTTATGTAAGGCTTCAAGATAGTAATACACCAGTTGATAAATCTGCTGATTTTCATCATGTTGAGTATCTTTGGAAGAAAAGATTTGGAATGCTGCTTTCACCAATTGAAAAAGTGAAGTTGTATCTGAAGCATCCTGAACATTGGGCGAACAGTCCAGCAAGCGAAGATAAGAAATACTATAAGTATGCTCCGGAATTTACGATTGATCATACTTATGAACCAGAGGATGGTAGGGATGGTTATGAGTACTATTTGTTTGCACAGACCGATTCAAGACCGCATTGGAGTGAAATAAGAATATGTTATCACCAGACTGTTTTGGCAGAGCTTGGTGGGGTGATTCTTGATGGTGGTAGGTATTTTACTGCAACACCGGATAGGGATGGAATATCGCTTACAGAATATCATAATTGGGATGTGCCGTATCGTTATATGGTAAAAGGAAATCTAAATCACTTGGTACATGAATTTTATTATGTAGATGATGGTGATGAAGCGCGGCATTCACATAATGAATATGAAGGGTGTATTTTAATATTTGAGGATGAAAAAGAACATCAGCGATTCAAAATATATGTCAGAAAAAACTGGGATAGAAAAGATGAATTTGTAAATGATATATGGATTCCACATATGGAACAACTACCAGGTTATAATATGGATGCCTTTCGTGAAGAGTATCTGAATGTGCAGATTCTTAGAAGGATGCTTCAAGAGTTTAGAAATAATGGTAATACAAAGAATTGATATATTAAGCGGCCTCTGGATAACACCGGAGACCGCTATCCTTTTAATCTTTTTTATAAAAATTAGTTTCATACCCATCGCCTCTAATCAGGATATCAGGCATCCAGTCTGGAGATCTACTCATGACATTGCAGATGGATTTGTAATCAACATCTTGGCTGCATTCGATGATGAGCTCATCATGGACATGACCGCAGATAAAGCAGTGGGAGAGGTTACGCATGGCAAAGCAGAGAAGGTCTCTGGAGACTGCTTGCACGATGTTCTCTACGAATTTCGGACCGTAGCTTTCAATTCTTTCCCATTTCTTGGTGGAGCCGACACCTTCATAGGTTACGGATTCACCGCCGAATCGATTTTCTCCAATGCGGGGCTTTACATAGCTAAGAGTTCTACCGGAAGGGAGATTGATAAAGAACATTCCGCTTCGGCAGAGGAATTTGATTCCATTTACCTCTGTAGGAATATTCATTTTTATAGTAGTCTTTACGGCATTATCCACATTCCACCAGAAAGCTGTAATATTTGGATTGGAAGCACGCCAGGAATCCACAAGTGGCTGAAGTTCATCCTCTGTTAATCCCATATCCAAAGCTCCCATAGATATAAGAGCACCGACGGATCCACCATATCCTAAGGCAAGCTCTGCGATTTTACCCTTCTGTCTGAGATGTGAATTGATACCGTGCTTTTCGACCGGTACACCAAACATTTGACTGGCAGATGCACAGTAGATGTCCTTACCTTCAGCGAATACCTTGGAACGCCAGGTTTCACCTGCAAGGTATGCCAGAACTCTGGCTTCGATTGCAGAGTAGTCAGATACCACGAATTTGTATCCCGGTCTTGCAATGAAGGCGGTACGAATCAGCTGGCTTAGTGTATCAGGAATATCATCATAAAGTAATTCGAGAGTTTCATAATCACCGATACGGACAAGCTCACGAGCTTCAGCCAGGTCATTCATGTGATTTTGCGGAAGGTTCTGTAACTGGATTAAGCGTCCGGCCCATCTTCCTGAGCGGTTGGCTCCGTAGAACTGGAACATGCCATGAGCTCTGCCATCCTTACAGACTGCATTCTGCATTGCCTGATATTTCTTTACAGAGGACTTAGCAAGCTGAAGCCTGAGTTTAAGTGCAGCAGCCACATCACCGTCGGTATCTTTTATCATAGCTGCCACATCTTTTTTACTAAGGGACTCAGCCTCAATGCCGTTATCAGAGAGCCACTGCTTCATCTGAACTACTGAGTTTGGATTATCAAGGTTAGTAATATTCTGCATAGCAATCATAAGCTCTGCTTTGGACTTTTCATCAAATGCAATAGCATTTTCTACCACATCCATATCCAGCATAATTCCGCGGTCATTGATTTCCTGGTCGAGATGGTATTCTTCCCATACGAAGTCAGGGACCGGGAATTTAGATAATCTCTGTTTAATCGCCATTTCTACGTCAACATCACGTTTGTTATAGGTTTTGAAGGTTTCCCATTTATCAGGGGCATGCTCTGGAAGGTTTCTGGTTCTGCCGCCATTTACCTTAGTCGGCTTGCAAGGGCAGCAGAAGTATTTGATGAGATCTTTGCCTTCCTTCATTTTCTGATCTTGTAGTTTAAGGACTGCACCGACACCTTCAAGGGAGAGCGGTAAGCCCATATAGGCTGACCATATCATGGTACACTTCCATGAGGTTGGATCCAGATATTTGGAAGCAGGATCTTCCGGAATACTGTAGCCTTTGAAATGCGCAGGGTGATGTTTTCTAAGCCAGTTGGATAAACAGATTCTTTCAAAATTGGCATTGAAAGCCCATTTTGTAACGGTATAATCAGATAATGCTGCAAGGATATCATCGGGGATGGTATCACCACAGGCAAGGTTAAATACCTGTACATCACCACCATCAATTGATACACCGAACAGTAGTATCTCAAAATTTTCAGACTCAGCGTATTTATAGGCTCCACATTTGGAGATATCAACATCGCTGTAGGTCTCTAAATCAATTGACATTTCTTTTATCATAATCTCATTCCTTTACAAAAAGGGCAGCAGAACCGGGGAGTACTGCCGCCTTGATATTAGTTTCCTTTTGGGGTATGTTCTTTTGACTGGAACCATTTTGCCTTTGGGAAAAGCCAGTGAAGGAAACGTTTTGCAACACCCAGGAACCACTTCCAGATTGCAGCAAGTCCCATTAACCAGAAGCCAGCTAAGAAGCCTAAAAGGGATCCGCGGATAATAGCATCTAATATTTCATTAATAGAATCCATAGTCATGATATTTTACCTACTTTCTTTGATTGTCACAGGCGGCAGCAGTATTACCACCGCCTGCTTGGTTGTCGTTGTTACGTTTGATTTATTCAAGGAAATCTTCTTCATCAGAAGCGAAATCATCCTCAGCTCTGGACTTGCCGCCAAGAGGTTCACCGTCTCGAAGCTTCTGGAGATTATTGAGACCGCAAGCAATTCCCTTGTTGCCGTTGCTGTTAAAAGCGTAGAGATTGATGGAAGCTCTGCCGTAGACACCGGAATATACTTCAGATCTCTCAAGGATAGGCTGACGGTCTGCATCGACGATACCAGGTGCGGAAGCACTATTGGCATTGATGAAATATGCATTTGCATATGCAGGATCATCAGGTCGCTCTAAATCACCGTCACGAAGAGGTGTTTTGAGGATGGAGAGTGCAGGAACGGTCTTACCATTTCCCTTAAGCTTGCTCTGACCTTCCTCATAAGCGGCTTCGATAGCTGCCTTAATCTTGTTAACGGTTACGGTGTCGGACTTGGGAATGATGAGGGAGACGCTGTACTTCGGTGCGCCTCCGTTGATGCTCTTTGCATCCCATACATTCGCATAGCTCCAACGTGTATTAACTCCTGTGATTACCTTTGTAGGGTTCTGAATCTTTGCCATGATATTGGCCCTCCTTTTACTCATTAAAGTCTTCTTGTGCTGTATTCATTGCCGGTCTCTTATCAGATTCCGGTACCAATGTTGGTTTACCTGGTGGCTTATATACAAGCTCACCTAATAGCTCTTCAAATTTCTTCTTTCCGAGCATTGTGCTCATGGCAGTGATGCCAAGAAGTTTTTTCTCATACGGGTTGTAGCCCGCGTCTTTTACTTTGGATGCCACAGCGGCTTCGTCAGTAAATTTTCTATTGGATCTTCCTTCTACGATTTTCCAGCCGTCAAAGTGAACACCGGACTGCGCCTGCTGTAAGGCATATTCTTTGATGTCATTTCCCCAGGAAATCATTTCATCTACATTTGCTAAGATAGCGGCGATTTCTATGTCATCCAGGGTAGCTGGCATTTCAAAGTCATATTTTGCAAGCTCAAGATTGTATTCTGCACGCTTTCTGCAGGTGGCTTTTACCTTACAGAACTGACAGTGGTCACCGGCTTTGAATTCGCCTTCGCCTACATATGCAAGCTGTGCAGTAGGTGCCAGAATTTCATCAGCCCATTTCATCAGCTCATCTCTGGAAATGGTGTAAGTACTGACGTTGTCACGTCTTGGTTGGAAGATGGTCATCTTAATCTGATTGATGTCATAGATATCACCGAAGGCTTCCAATGCACCTAAGGCGTAGCACATCATCTGGCTGTTTCCACCGTGTTCCTCATCGCCGGCGCTTACCAGAACACCGAGACCGTGCTTGTAATCGATAATCTGCAGAACTTCATCTGCTACGATGACACAGTCTCCGGTTCCAAAGCCATTTTCAACCCAGCGGGAGAAGTCCAGTCTCTGCTCAATCATGACCTGCGGATCTTTGCAGAATTCTTTGGCTGTTTCAATCTGCTCCAATACATAATTTCTGTATTCCTCTGCGCAGTTCTGCATCTCTGCATCATAGAAGGTAAGATTTTCTGTCGGATCTGTGACAGCTCTACCAAGTGCTTTTTCTACAAGGTAGGCACAGAGCTCATGACAATCGGTTCCCTGCTGGGCATATTCCGAAGTCTGATCTGCAATATTGGCACAGAGCTTTGCACTTGGTGGGCAGGCTAACCATCTGTGGCTGGCAGAAGCGGAGAGGTATGCATGTTTAGGCATTTCCAATCACCTCTGCTTCCTTAAGAATAGCTGCATAATCATCAGGATTTACCTGCTTTAACTGCTGAGCACCATATTTCTCAAGAAGCTCTTTGACTTCCTTCTTATATCCGGCGGCTGATTTGGAAGCGAGTACTGCACGAACATCTTCCTTGGTATAGGTAGGTTCCGGTGTTTCCTTTGCTTTAGCCGGTTCAGAAACCTTAGTAGCTTTCTTGGTTGACTTGGATTCTTTTTTTTCGGGTGCTTCTTCGGTAGAAGAGAAGATGTCTTTGATTGCGTTAGCAGCTTTGATCATTCCTTCGCCGCAGGCAATCATTTCATCAAGCACCTGCGATAATTCACTCATTTTGCTCATCTTGTTTTCCTCCATTTTCTGTATTCTGTTGTCTTAGATTGGCTGCCAGTCGCTTGGCTACAACGCTGATTGCGATGAGAGTATCAATGAGCTCTTCATCGATGGACGGTGTGGCCTGCTGGCTTTTATCAATCGTTTCTGTCTGCATCTGCAGCACCTCACTTTCCGAATGGCTTTCGTGCCTTTCTATCTTCCTAAGCGCATTTGAAAATTGTTTTTCCGGTTGTAAGCATAATTTTTTGAAATAAATTTTGAAAATAGCCAGGGCATTTTTCGCTTATATAAGGAAGCGATTCTGCTCTGGCTGTTGCTTTTTTTAATTTATTTACAATTCGACCGGAAAAGTGTAGGTCAAACCCGCTTAGGAAGTTAGGAGGATTTTGTTCCTTACTTTATAGAAACGAGGTTTGAGATATGCAGGTAACGATTTTTACAGCAAACTGCATTGGTCAGGCCGCTAACTGTAGCTATCCCAATAAGGTGACGGTAGTCACGCCGGAGCAGCTTCGGGAGGCGGTGAAGGCAGATCATGTTTGCGCAGAGTACAAAGGAAGCTATCGAGGTATTGGTAATTTCATTCGTTCGGATGTGATTGTCATGGATATTGATAATGACCATTCAGAGGAACCGGCAGAGTGGATTACAGCCGAGAAGCTGGAGGAAATATTCCCTGATATGGAATATATGCTTGCTTCCAGTAGACATCATCTACTTCCGAAGGAGGGCAAGTCAGCCAGACCGAGATATCACATCTATTTTCCTATTTCAGAGATTACAGATGCAGAAATGTACGGGAATCTGAAGAAGGCGTTGCAGAAGGAGTATCCCTTCTTTGATGGAAATGCATTAGATGCAGCAAGATTTATCTTCGGTGCTGATTGTGAAGAAGTACTGGTACATGATGGCTGGATGACGATTGATGAAGAAATCGATGTAGGTCAGGCTGCTGAGGAAGAAGATTTCGATTCTGAGAATTCAGAGAGCGCATTTGGTGGGCAGATTCTGGAAGGTAGCAGAAACAATACTATGAGTCGTTTTGCCGGGCGTGTGCTGAAACGCTATGGAATTACTGAAAAGGCATATGAGGCATTTTTAGAACATGCAAAGAAGTGTGAACCGCCACTACCGGAGTCAGAGCTTAAGACTATCTGGAACAGTGCAGTGAAGTTCTTTAAGAAAAGTATTGTGAATCAGGAGGGTTACGTACCACCTGATGAATATAATGCAGATTTTGAAAGTGCTTCATTGAAACCTGAAGATTATTCGGATATCGGACAGGCAAAGGTGTTGGTTCGAGAGTATGGAAATGAACTGAAATATACCAGTGCTACAGACTTTTTAAGATTCGATGGCGAATGTTGGCGAGAAGATAAGCAGATGGCGATTGGAGCTGTTGAGGAATTCTTGGATCTGCAGCTTCAGGATGCTATGGATGAAGTGGCAAGAGTTGAGAAGGCTTTGGAGAATGCAGGTGTACCGAAGGAATCTATCCAGGCTGGTCCGAAGGAGCTTCTGAAAGAGGTGGATGGAAAGCTTATTCCTTTGGTTTATATGCTGATGGGAGCCCAGACTTATTTGAAATTTGTGCAGAAGAGGCGTGATTACAAATATATTGTGTCTGTGGCAAATACGGCGAAGCCGATGATTGCTATTTCCGTGTCTGATTTGGATAAAAACGAGAATCTGATTAACGCACCTTATGCAACCTATGACCTTCGAAAAGGGCTTGCAGGGGAATTGCCGCATAATCCTGAGGATCTGATTACAAAGATTACTGCGTGTTCTCCGGGAGAGGATGGGAAACAGATATGGCTGGATGCCTTGAATCTTTTCTTCTGCAAGGATCAGAAACTGATTGATTATGTGCAGGAGACGGTTGGCATGGCTGCAATCGGTAAGGTTTATCAAGAGCACATGATTATTGCTTATGGTGGCGGAGCCAATGGTAAGAGTACCTTCTGGAATACCATTTTCAGAGTGCTTGGCAATTATGCAGGAAAGCTTTCTGCTGAGGCATTGACTATGAATTGCAAGAGAAATGTGAAGCCGGAGATGGCAGAGCTTAAGGGAAAACGCCTCATCATTTCTTCGGAAATGGAGGAAGGTATGAGGCTGAATACCGCTGTGGTAAAGCAACTTTGCTCTACGGATGAGATTCAGGCAGAGAAGAAGTATAAGGATCCGTTTTCATTTGTACCGTCACATACATTGGTTCTCTATACAAACCATCTTCCAAAGGTAGGAGCCAATGATGATGGTATCTGGAGAAGGCTGGTGGTCATTCCCTTCAATGCAAAGATTACAGGTAAAAGTGACATCAAGAATTATGCGGATTATCTGTTTGAGCATGCGGGTCCTGCAATTATGAGCTGGATTATTGAAGGGGCGAAGAGAGCGATTGATAAGAATTTCCATACAACACTTCCAGATGTCGTAGAGGCCGCTATCCAGGCATATCGCGAGGACAATGACTGGCTGGGGCAGTTTCTGGAGGAATGCTGTGAGATTGATCCATCTTATAAGGAAAAATCGGGTGAGCTGTATCAGGCTTACAGAGCGCATTGCATGCAGAACGGCGAATATATCCGTAGTACCACGGATTTCTATTCTTCGATGGACAAGGCTGGCTATAACCGTATTCGCAAGAATACCGGAGTGCAGGTCGTGGGATTGAAGCTTAAGGAAGGACAGGATTTTTTGGAGTAAGAAAAAGCCCTTTTGTGTAGGTCGTTAACCTCAGTACATAAAAGTCCCTTTAGGAAGAATTTGAATAAATATCTGCTTAAGAGAGTTTTACGGAACGAGGTACTCGACCTGCACACCTGTTAAGAATGATGGAGGCGTGCGATGCGTGAAAAATATATTGAACAGAAATTAGTGAGAGAAGTTAAAAAGCGTGGTGGCTTGTGTGAGAAGTGGAATTCCGGTTCATCGGGCTGGCCCGACCGACTTGTTTTATTACCTGATGGGAAATTTGGGTTGGTGGAAGTGAAGGCATCGGGAAAGACGCCAAGAGTTTTACAGGAGCACAGACATGAACAGCTAAGGTCTCTTGGATATAAAGTATTCGTCCTGGATGATGCAGGACAGATTGGAGGGATTCTTGATGGAATACAAACCGCATGATTATCAGCAGTTTGCAATCAATTATATATTAGAACACCCGATAGCAGCTGTGATACTTGGGATGGGACTTGGTAAGACCAGTATTACGTTGACAGCTATTGAACAGCTTATTTATGACAGCTTTGAAGTAAGTAAGGTTTTGGTGGTGGCGCCACTTCGAGTTGCAAGAAATACCTGGAGTGATGAGATTCATAAGTGGAATCATCTGAAACACCTGAGATATTCCATTGTTCTTGGTTCAGCAGCAGAGCGGAAGAAGGCTTTGGAGGCGGATGCAGATATTTATATTATTAACCGTGAAAATCTGCAGTGGTTGATTGAACAAAGTGGAGTGAATTTTTTCTGGGATATGGTAGTTCTGGATGAGCTATCCAGCTTTAAGAATTGGAACTGTAAACGCTTTAAGGCATTTATGAAGGTTCGGCCAAATGTGAAAAGGGTAATCGGGCTCACTGGTACACCTTCCAGCAATGGACTGATGGATCTGTTTGCAGAATTCAAATGTCTGGATATGGGAGAAAGACTTGGAAGATTTATCAGCCAGTATCGTGTGAATTATTTTGTGCCAGACAGGATGAATGGTCCGATTGTTTATTCTTATAAGCTAAGAAATGGAGCTGAGGAACAGATTTATGAGAAGATTTCCGATATCACGATTTCTATGAAAGCCTTGGATCATTTACAGATGCCGGAGCTTATTAGTAATGAATATCCGGTTTATATGAATGATGAGGAAGCGAAGCTTTATGCGGACATGGAAGAGGATTTATTTATTCCTTTGAAAAAGGGAGAGATTACAGCAGCAAATGCAGCGGCTCTTTCCGGGAAGCTTCTTCAGATGGCAAATGGCGCTGTGTATTCCGATGATGGCGATGAGATTGTAATCCACGATCAGAAGCTGGATGCCCTTGAGGATATGATTGAAGCGGCAAATGGCAGATCTGTTATGGTGGCTTATTGGTTCAAACATGATTTATCAAGGATTATGCGAAGACTTACTGAGAAAAAGATTCCTTTTGAAAAATTGGATTCTGAGGAAAGCATCAGAAAATGGAATCGTGGGGAGCTGCCTGTGGCATTAATACATCCAGCTTCTGCCGGGCATGGTTTGAATTTGCAATCAGGTGGAAATACCCTGATTTGGTTTGGACTTACCTGGAGCCTGGAGCTATATCAACAGACGGTGGCGAGACTTTGGAGACAGGGACAGACTGCGGAGACGGTGGTAGTTCAGCATATTATTACTGCTGGAACAATAGATGAGGATATTATGAAGGCTTTAGCAAGTAAGGATATGACACAAAATAGATTGATTGCTGCAGTAAAAGCGAGGGTAACACATGGCAGGTAAGAACCAATTTGAAGACCCATATGAAAGACTTGCGAATGCGATTATCCTTAGCGCGGTTGCTGATTACAGAGCCGCACTCAAAAAGGTAAAGCGTAATCCCAAAAGCAAGTCGGCAATAGATGAGGCTTTACAGATTGAGAAGTTTTTCAGAAGTTCGTGGTATCAACAGCTGACTTCGGTTGCTGGAGAATTCTTAATCCGTAAGCTTCAGGACGAAATAAGACAATCAGAGTAAATCCGAGGGAAATAACTTTTCGGAGGTGGCTTATGACGGCTAAAGAGTATTTGAAACAGGCATATCTGTTGGATAAGCAGATACAGGTTGAAGTGAAGGAGCTGGAACCGCTTCGTGAAATGAGAGGCACGATTCAGGGATGTTCTTATGGAGAAAAGATTGGTACCAATCCGAATAGAAATCTGGAAGCGCCGTTTATAAAGACCATTGAAAAGATATGGGATTATGAGCAGAGGATTGATGCACAGATAAACAGATTGGTAGACCTTCGTTCAGAAATTAATGCGGCGATTGAAAGTATGGAGAACCCAGAGGAAAGACTTCTTTTGAAATATCGTTATCTGAAAAACGAGAGCTGGGAAGATATTTCCTACGAGCTTAATGTATCATATCGCACAGTACATCGTATTCATGCATCAGCATTAAATAATTTTGTCGTACCGAAATAAGGTTGGCACACTTTGTCCCAACATGGCATAAGCATATATGTTAATATGATAGTGTAGAAATTGTACGACAGAGAAGAGCCTTGGAAGCCAAAAACTTCCGGGGCTTTTTGCGCGAGTAGCGATGAAAATGCCGAGCTTGCACGAGTATTTGAGGAGCACCGCGACAACGAGAAAAATTGTTTTCGAGTGGGAAAGAGGTGGATGCATTGCCATATAGAAGTAATATTCCTTGTAAACATCCTGGCTGTGCAGCACTGATTCCGCACGGTCAGATGTATTGTGAGAAACATAAGCCATTACATACAAAGGACAGAGCCCATGCATCAGAGCGTGGTTATGGTGCCAAATGGCAGCGAGAGAGAAAGAAGTTCTTAGAGAGCAATCCATTCTGTGTGAAGTGTTATGAAGAAGGTCATATTACTATGGCTACAGTCGTGGATCATATTATTCCACACCGTGGAGACCAGAAACTGTTCTGGGATAGGTCGAACTGGCAGCCTTTGTGTGAGCATCATCATAATGTAAAGACAATGACCGAGGATAGATTCAAGGAATATCGGTTCTGATGGAGCGAGGGTAGGGGGTATTTGAATCTCTACAGGCCTTAAGCTCCAAGACCGGCGCCCCCTCTTCTGTGCAAAATCGCGAAATAGAAGATGGGGGTATGAGTAAAAGGTTGTTATTGATGTGAAAACATAACATGATATTATATGATGTTACAAAATCATAACATTTCAGATTGACTTTTCTCATTTTTGTGATAAAATATTAGTAAGCAGAAATGGAGGGATTATCATGAATGAAATGTTAGGTAGCCGTATCAAGGCGTTGAGAAGTGCAAAAAATTTCACTCAAGAGCAGGTCGCTGATCAGATTGGTGTCAGCAGACAGAAGTATGCAAGAATTGAGAGTGGAGTCAATAGTGTTACTTTGGATATCCTTTCTAAGGTTGCTGAAGTTCTAGGCGTAACTGTGGGAGATATAACAAGAGTACTTGACGAGTCTCCGGTGGTTGAATATAGAGCAGGAGAGGAAGGCGCATCTTCTAAAAAGATATTTGATATGCTTGATTTGTTTTATGCGAATAAGCATATGTGTGCAAAGCTACAGCACAAGGATATGATTTAGGAGGGTTTGCATGCAGGATAGTAGGAAACGAGAAATCCGAATAAAAGCGGATTCATTTAGGGTGAAGTGTAAAATAAGCAGATATGGAATAATTGATCTGTTCAAAGAGTGTGAGAGACTTGGATATAAGCTATTAAGATATCCTCTCGGAGACAATGCTGATTTAGGCTTCGCAGTAAAGAAGGATAATGATATTATTATTTTTACAAATAGCTGTAGCAGATTATCCAGAGAAATCTTCACACTTGCACATGAAATTGGTCATGTGATATTGCATTTAAACGATGAAAGTTCATTTATTGACGATAGTATAACAATTAATGGTAGAAGTACTGATAAAAAAGAGCAGGAAGCAAATTATTTTGCAGCCTGTTTATTGATGCCGACTGATGATGTAGGCAGATTTATTGATCTCGGGATTCAAGATTTCGGGGAAAAAGGTTTGTCAGCAATGGACATTGCTCGTATAATGTCAGAGTTTAATGTTAGCTTTGATATGGCATTAAACAGATTGGAGAGTTTAGGCATAATAGACCTAAAACAGAAGCTGTGTCTTGATAATGAGAGAATTATGAAAAAGGTTGGCAATTTGCTCCGAAGCGTTGGTGGCAATGCAAAGTTGAATGAACCAAGTAATGTGATTGATATACCACATGAGTATATTGATTATGTTATTTATAATTATAACCATAATGCAGTGCCAAAAGAAACGCTGGAAAAGGTGCTTGCATGTTATCAGCTTAGTATTGAAGATATTAGTGACAAGCTTGTTTCGTTTGATGACGATGACGGTGATGATGACTTGGATGATTTGATAGGAGGTTTGGAAGATTGAGAGCCTCTTTAGATACAAATGTTATTATCCATTTCTATAAGGCGAATCTTCAGAATATCTTGTTTGATTTTTTTGATGAAGGAGTGTTTATTTATGAACAGATTCGTAATGTCGAGTTGGAAAATCATGGGCAGGATGTAATCTCCAAGGTCGATTCTGATATTGCCGCAGGTAGGATAGAAATTTATACAAATCAGAAGCTAAAAGATTTGCAGGTATATAAAATTTTTGAACATAATGTCAATGAAAACAGAAATTTGTATGGTTCAGGTGATTTGGGCGAAGTATATGCAATATCATTAGCGCAAACCCTTGGTGCATACTCTCTTGTTACAGATGACACGAAGCAGGGTGGCCCTTATATGTCATTGTTACAATTTGAAGATGATATTATGCCATTTACATTTGCGGATGTCTTAATATTAAGGTATTTGATGGGAGTCGTTGATGAAAATCAGACTGTAAAAGATTTTGATCTTGTTAATAATTCATCAAATCTTAACTGGACATTTAGAAGTCAGGTTACGAAATTCATTAAACGATTTATTAAAGATCCTTATCGAAATGAAGATACCGAATGGATTCGTAAATTGTCTGAAACGTATGAGTTTAGCATAAAAGCTAAATTGTCTGCATTGAGTAAATTACTATAACATCAATGATTATTAATGAGGATCGTGTAGAAATACATGGTCCTTTTCTTATGCAAAAAATTAGGAAGGAGGGGATTCCAGTGGCAGGAAGAAAGCCAAAGCCTACAGCTTTGAAAAAGCTGGAAGGTAATCCGGGAAAAAGAAAATTGAATACGAAGGAGCCAATTCCGGCAAAGGGAATGCCTAACTGTCCGGAATGGTTATTACCTGAGGCTAAGAAAGAGTGGGAACGTTTAGCTGATTTGATGAATCAGATTGGGGTTCTTACGGAAGTGGATATGGCGGCATTTGCGGCCTACTGTCAATCTTATGCCAGATGGAAGGAAGCGCAGGAGCATATAGATTCTGAGGGGTCGACCTTTGAAACGGATAAAGGATATCAGCAGCAGACACCTTGGGTTGGTATTGCAAATACCAATCAGAAGCTGATGCTGCAGGCGGCATCCGAGTTTGGACTTACGCCTTCATCCAGGTCACGTATTGTGGCTGGTAGTGCAAAGGGTAAGGAGCCGGAAGATGAGATGGAGGCATTGCTTGGGGGTGATTCTTAGTGGCAAAGGAACCAAGACCAAAGGGATATCCGAAGCTTAAGAATTATAAACCTTCCCAGTTCATGCTTCCGACTTCACATTATGATAAGAAGAAAGCAGACAGGGCAGTGACCTTTATTGAGAATCTTTGTCACACCAAAGGTAAATGGGCAGGAACACCATTCTGGCTATTACCGTGGCAGGAGCAATTGATAAGAGATATATTCGGGATTGTAAAACCTGATGGGAACAGGCAGTTCCGCACTGCATTTGTGGAGATATGTAAGAAAGTAGGTAAGAGCGAATTAGCAGCAGCTGTCGCTCTTTATTTATTGTATGCGGACAATGAGCCTTCCGCAGAAGTGTATGGTGCAGCGGCTGACAGACAGCAGGCATCCATCGTATTTGATGTGGCAAAACAGATGGTAGAGATGTCACCGGCTCTGATGAAAAGAAGTAAGCTTATGGGAGCCACCAAGCGTATTGTGAATTATAGCAATGCCGGTTACTATCAAGTGCTGTCAGCGGAGGTTGGTGGTAAACATGGATTTTCGGTAAGCGGTTTGGTATTCGATGAAATTCATACCCAGCCAAACAGGCAGCTGTATGATGTTCTTACCAAGGGCTCATCGGATGCAAGACAGAATCCGCTTCACTTTATTATAACGACTGCAGGTAATGATAGACATTCCATTGCTTATGAGCTTCATACGAAGGCGGTGGATATCTTAGAAGGCAGACGTGTGGATCCAACTTTTTATCCTGTGGTCTATGGACTTAAGGATGATGAGGACTGGGAAGATGAAGAAAACTGGTATAAGGTAAATCCTTCTCTTGGATATACCGTTGATATTGAAAGACTCAGAGATGCATACAGGGAAGCAAAGCAGAACCCGGCGGATGAGGTTACTTTCAAATGGCTTCGATGCAATATGTGGGTGAGTTCAACCGTTGCATGGATTCCAGATGCGATATATATGAGAGGAAATGAATCAATTGAGGCGGCTTCACTTGAAGGAAGAGACTGTTATGCAGGACTTGACCTTTCAAGTACAGGGGATATTACAGCTTTAGTATTGATATTTCCGCCGAGAGATGAAAATGAAAAGTATGTGCTCTTGCCGTACTTCTGGATTCCTGAGGAAACCATACCTAGAAGAGTGAAAGCTAATTCAGTTCCCTATGATATTTGGGAAAAACAAGGCTATATCATGTCTACAGAGGGAAACGTGATTCATTACGATTTTATTGAAAAGTTCATCATGTACCTATCAGAGAAATATCACATTTTGGAAATAGCGGTGGATAGATGGAATGCGACTCAGATGATTCAAAATTTGGAGGGCGAAGGTTTTACCATTGTTCCTTTTGGTCAGGGATTTTCTTCAATGTCAGCTCCGACGAAAGAATTCTATCGCTTACTGATGGAGGGAAGAATTATTCACGGTGGGAATCCAGTGCTTAGATGGATGGCGGGTAATGTTGTTATTGACACAGATCCTGCTGGCAATATTAAAGTAACCAAAGCTAAATCTAAGGAGAAGATAGATGGCATTGTTGCCGCAATTATGGCGCTTGATAGATGTATACGTCAGGAAGGGCAGAGTGGCAGCGTTTACGATGAGAGAGGATTGTTGGTATTTTAAGGAGGGTGTATGGGATTTTTCAGTAATTTATTTCGGGGAAGGGATGCTCCTTCTAACAGCACAGCTGGAAGCGGGTATGGATTCTTTATGGGGAGTACGGCTTCCGGGAAGAGGGTGAATGCACGGAGCGCCATGCAGATGACTGCTGTGTATTCCTGTGTGAGGATTCTTTCTGAGGCAGTGGCGGGTCTGCCATTGCAGTTTTACAGGTATAACGATAATGGCGGTAAGGAAAAGGCGGTGGATCATCCGCTCTATTTTCTGCTGCATGATGAGCCGAATCCGGAGATGACTTCTTTTGTGTTCCGGGAGACTCTAATGACGCACTTGCTTTTGTGGGGGAATGCGTACAGTCAGATCATCCGGAATGGAAAGGGTGAAATTGTGGCTCTTTATCCGCTGATGCCCGACCGGATGACGGTGGACAGGGATGAGCATGGCAGGCTTTATTATGAGTACCTGGTTTATGACGGGGATGATGTGGATGGCAGAACCGGGACGGATCCGAAAGCGAGTGGAAAGATTGTGCGTCTGCATCCGGCGGATGTGTTGCATATTCCGGGGCTTGGGTTTGACGGACTGGTCGGATATTCACCTATTGCCATGGCGAAGAATGCGATCGGGCTTGCCATTGCTGCGGAGGAGTATGGAAGCAAGTTTTATGCCAACGGTGCCGCTCCGTCAGGAGTGCTGGAGCATCCGGGGACTTTGAAGGATCCGGGCAGGGTGCGGGAGAGCTGGCAGTCCACTTTCGGGGGAAGCAGCAATGCCAATAAGGTTGCTGTCCTGGAAGAGGGAATGAAGTATACGCCGATTTCCATTGCACCGAATGAAGCACAGTTTCTGGAAACAAGGAAGTTTCAGATTGATGAGATTGCCAGGATTTTCAGGGTGCCGCCGCATATGGTCGGGGATCTGGATAAGTCCAGTTTCAGCAACATTGAGCAGCAGTCTTTGGAGTTTGTGAAGTATACACTGGATCCCTGGGTGAGCCGGTGGGAACAGGCAATGGTCAGGGCTCTGCTGTCTGCGGAGGAAAAGAAGAAGTATTTCTTTAAGTTCAATGTGGATGGGCTGCTCAGGGGTGATTACCAGTCAAGGATGACCGGTTATGCCACGGCAAGACAGAATGGATGGATGAGTGCCAATGATATCCGGGAACTGGAAAATATGGACCGGATCCCGGAAGAACTTGGCGGCGATCTGTATCTGATCAATGGAAATATGACGAAATTACAGGATGCCGGTATCTTTGCCGGATCTGGAAAGGGGAAGGATACTGGTGAAGAAGTTTTGGAACTGGAAAAAGAAAGCGGTAAATTTGGAAAGCGGACAGGAAGCTGAGGAAAGAATCCTGTTCATGAACGGAGTTATCGCTGAGGACAGCTGGTTTGACGATGATGTCACGCCGGCTCTTTTTAAGGATGAACTGAATGCAGGGACAGGGGACATTACCCTGTGGATCAACAGTCCGGGCGGGGACTGTGTTGCCGCAGCGCAGATTTTTAACATGCTGTCGGAATATCCGGGGAAGGTTACCGTAAAGATTGACGGGCTTGCGGCATCTGCTGCGTCTGTCATTGCAATGGCCGGAACTGAGGTATGGATGAGTCCGGTAAGCATGATGATGATCCATAATCCGGCGACGGTTGCGTGGGGTGACCATTCGGAGATGAAGAAGGCTATGGAACTTCTGGATGCGGTGAAAGAATCTATCATCAATGCTTATGTACGGAAAACGGGACAGAGCAGGGCGAAGCTGTCACATCTGATGGATGCGGAAACGTGGATGGATGCGAATAAGGCTGTGGAGCTTGGCTTTGCGGATGACATCCTGTTCCAGAAAGAGGAACAGGGCAGTGAAGGCGAAAATGGAGATCCAGGTGCTGGCCGTACAGAAAACGGGACGTCTGATTCTGTAATGTTTTCCAGACGGGCAGTGAATAATGCGCTGATGAATAAGCTGGAGAGGTATTATGGAAAGACCGGAAAATCCGTGAAAGACCAGGCGGAAATTGGCTTGAATGGAAATGGTGCTGGTATGCAGGGGACTGGAATAAGTGGAAGTGCCGGTGCTGAGGGGGACGATCCCTGTAATGGATGTTTCGGGGCGGCGGAGAATGCCTGCCAGAAGTGTGAAAAGAAGAAAGTGAATACGAATGTTACAGGGCGTTCTGCAGATGATCTGCGTGAACGCTTAAATTTTATCAAAAAATATATCTGAGGAGGATACGGATTATGACGATTCAGGAATTAATGGAGAAGAGAGCTAAGGTTTGGGAAGCTGCAAAGAATTTTGTGGATACCCATGAGAATGAAAACGGGGTGCTGTCTGCGGAGGACAGTGCAACCTATGAGAGAATGGAAGCGGAGATTGAGGATCTGACAAAGGCGATTGACCGCCACCGCAAGGCTGAGGAAATGGAAAAGAACCTGAACCAGCCGGTAAACCAGCCGCTGACCGGGAAGCCTTATGCAGGCGGCCAGGGTGAGTCAAAGACAGGACGTGCTTCTGATGAATACCGCAGGGCAATGCTGAATGCACTGAGAAGCAACTTCCGCCAGGTTTCTAATACCCTTCAGGAGGGCGTGGATGCCGATGGTGGTTATCTGGTTCCGGAAGAGTATGACAGAAGGCTGGTTGATGTTCTGAATGAAGAAAATATCATGCGCCGTCTTGCCACAAGAATCGTGACTTCCGGGGAGCATAAGATCAATATTGCGGCTACCAAGCCGGCGGCAAGCTGGATTGAGGAAGGCGGGGCGCTGACTTTCGGGGATGCGACTTTTGACCAGAAGATCCTGGATGCACATAAGCTTCATGTGGCGATCAAGGTAACTGAGGAACTGCTTTATGACAATGCCTTTAATCTGGAAAATTACATCCTTGTTCAGTTTGGAAAGGCACTTGCCAATGCGGAAGAGGATGCCTTCCTGAACGGAAACGGAACAGGGAAGCCGACCGGTATTTTTGACGGAACAGGCGGCGGACATCTGCTGAATACACTGGCTGCGGCACTGAAATCAGATGACATGCTGGATCTGGTGTATGGCCTGAAACGTCCGTACCGTAAAAATGCATCCTTTATCATGAATGATGCAACACTGCCTTCCCTTAGAAAGCTGAAGGACAATAACGGTGCTTATATCTGGCAGCCGGCTTATCAGGCAGGAGAACCGGACAGGATCCTGGGTTACAAGGTGGAGACTTCTGCCTATGCACCGAAGGACGGCATCGCTTTTGGGGATTACAGCTATTACAACATTGGTGACCGAGGAAACAGATCCTTTAAGCAGCTGAATGAACTGTTTGCAGGCAACGGGATGATCGGCTTTGTTGCAAAGGAACGCGTGGACGGAAAACTGGTTCTTCCGGAAGCAGTGCAGATTATGAAACTGAAGGCAGACTGATTTTATGAATAAAGGGACCGGCAGGAGAAGTACAGGTCTGCCGGTTCTGTTTTGAGGTGATGCAGTTGGCAGTGACAGTGGAAGAGATGAAGAATTACCTGCGTGTGGATTTTGAGGATGATGATGCGCTGATCGGGGATCTGATCAGGCAGGGGCAGCAGATCTGCATGGATGTGGCAAGGATCACGGATGAGGATGAGTTTGAAGACCTGCAGGGGACGAAGATTGCCGTGCAGTATGCGGCTGCCTATCTGTATGAACACAGGGAGGAAGCGGATCACCATCAGCTGGTGATGGATCTGCGGAGCCTGCTGTTTGGAGTAAGAAAACCGGGATTCTGAGGTGGTTGGTTTGAATATTGCATTGATGAATGAGAAAGTTGTTTTTCAGAAATGTTCTGTTGTAAAGGACGGGATCGGAAATCACAGGAATGAGTGGACAGAGGATTACTGCTGTTTTGCTACGATAGGCGGTGAGGGGCTTGCCAGTTCCAGGGAAGCGGAAACCGCAGGGACTGTGGTGGAAGATGTGGGAATGACTGTGACGGTGCGGTACTGTAAAAAGACTGCAGGCATCCGGTCTGTTACCCACAGGATCCTGTTTCGTGATCAGGTGTATGACATTGTGAGTGTGGATCATCTGAATTATAAGAAGAAGTGTCTGAAATTCACATGCAGGAAGGTCCGGAGGTGAGAGTATGGCAGGGGACAGATGTACAGTCAGCCAGATGGCAGATGTGATCATGGAAGGACTGGAAGAGTATGCACAGCTTGCTGCAGATGATATGAAAAAAGCAGTGAAGAAGGCAGGGACACAGGCAAGGAAGGACATCCAGGAAAATGCCCCTGTGAAGACCGGTGCTTATGCAAAGAGCTGGGCGGCGAAGACCACGAAGGAAACTGCCAATGCGATGGAAATCGTGGTGTATTCCAGGAACAGGTACCAGCTGGCCCATCTGCTGGAGTTCGGTCATGCGCTGAGAAAAGGCGGCAGGACAAGGGCATTTCCACATATTGCTCCTGCGGAGGAACGGGCTGCGCAGACTCTGGAACGGGAAGTGGAGAAGGCACTGAGGTGATGGCGGGAGGTGAAAGCATATGACACTGGAAGAACTGGCAGGGATGCTGGAAAAGACTGGTTTTCCTTTTGCTTATGACCATTTTGCGGAAGGGGAAAGCCCGGATCCGCCGTTTATCTGCTATCTGCTTCCCGGCAGTGATAATTTTGCGGCAGACGGACGGGTATACTTCCGGATCAGTGAAGTAAGGATAGAGCTATACACGGACCGGAAGGATCCCGGGGCAGAAGCCCTGGTGGAAACAGTTCTGGATGATGCCGGGATTTTTTATAATAAGTCGGAGGTCTGGATCCAGAGCGAAAAGCTGTATGAGGTGCTGTACAGTATGGAACTGTAATGATTTGTTAAATGATGGAGGGATAATATGTCTGATAAGAATAACAAGGTGAAGTATAACCTGAAAAATGCGCATTACGCTTTACTGACGATCGGGGAGGACGGGGCGGTGTCCTATGCAACACCAGTGCCGCTTCCGGGGTCCGTATCACTGTCCCTGGATGCCAACGGGGAGCCGGAGAATTTTTATGCGGATGGCATTGCGTATTATGTGATCAACAACAATATGGGCTATGACGGGGATCTGGAGCTTGCACTGATTCCGGAGAGTTTCCGGACGGATGTGCTGAGAGAAAAGCTGGATGCCAAGGGCGTTCTGATTGAAAACTCGGATGCAGAACTGGCACTGTTTGCCCTGCTTTTTGAGTTCGACGGGGACGTGCGTCATATCCGCCACGTGATGTATAACTGTTCAGCTTCCCGTCCGAAGATCGAGGGCAAGACCAACGAGGAGAAAAAGGAAGTGCAGACAGAAACACTGACTATCAAGGCTACACCATTGGCGGATGGAAAGGTGAAGGCGAAGACAGGGAATACTACGGATGCAACTGTTTATGCAGACTGGTACAAGTCGGTGTATCTGCCGGCTGCAGATCCGGCTTCCTTGCAGTCGGCGGATAGTGGAAAGTCTGTTGTGGATGCTGCAGGAAATGGAAAAGCACTGAGCTGAGGGGGATTCGGATATGAGCATGATGAAGAAGATTGAGATTGACGGGAAGGCGGTTGCTTTTAAGGCTTCTGCCGCTATTCCGCGTATTTACAGGATTAAGTTCCAGAGGGATATCTACAAGGATTTATCTGTTTTGGAAAAGAGTATTGGGGACGGGGATCCGGAAAAGTCCTCACTGGATATGTTTTCACTTGAGATGTTTGAGAACATTGCGTATGTGATGGCGAAACATGCGGATCCGTCTATCCCGGATAATCCGGAGGACTGGCTGGATGAATTTAATACATTCAGTATTTATCAGGTTCTGCCGAAGCTGATTGAGCTGTGGGGGATGAACATTAAGACGGATGTGGAGGCTAAAAAAAACTTCATGCAACAGACCGTGAAATGACAACTC
>OLOX01000243.1_pt1 | contig 56991 bp, 41 predicted proteins | sample 1672091 | NCBI WGS metagenome assembly OLOX01 (sample SAMEA3136644, study PRJEB25190) | human gut metagenome | reverse complement strand
CGATGAAGCCGATCCTGAAATCGTCAGAGGTGGATGATTCCAGGCCGACTGCAATCAAAGTGCTGAGTGAAAGACCGACGTTTATCAGTGTGTTGTCTGGAAAAATCAATACAGTATATGATCTGGATACATATTTATAGGGATGAAAAATGGAAAACAGGGTTAAACAGAAAAAATTTGTTTCATTGGTTTTATATTTACACAATGCACAAAATGAGGTAGTACCTTTTTTTCAAAAGGTGTTGCCGGTGTTTCGGGACAATTTTACAAATTTTGAAATTGTATGTGTAAACGATGCCTGTACGGATGGTACCATTGGCGTCTTAAAAGAATATCTGGAAGAAAATCATTGTTCAGAAATGGTCAATATTATTCATATGAGCTTTTTTCACGGCCTGGAAAGCGCGATGAATGCAGGCAGGGATCTTGCGATCGGAGATTTTATCTATGAGTTCGACACAGCTTATGTGGATTATCCGTCGGAGCTGATTATGGAAGTTTATGATAAGCTTCTGGAAGGCAATGATATTGTATCGGCAGGGACAAGGGATCATGTCCGAATGACGTCAGGGATCTTTTATTTTTGCTACAATAAAACGAGCAGAGGAAGAGGAAAAATCGGACCGGAAACTTTTCGGATTGTTTCCAGGCGTGCAATCAACCGGATCAAGTCGATCGGGCAGTATATTCCATATCGAAAAGCAGTTTATTCCAATTGCGGATTAAATACTGCCGTTATGAATTACCGTTCTCTGGAAAAAGGAAAGAGGAAAAAGCAATATGCGGGAGAGAGACTTTCCCTGGCATTCGATTCTTTTATTTATTTCACAAATGCGATGGAAACGGTTTCGGCAGTAATATGCGGTATCTTTTTATTGTTGTCTGTCGGAATGGGAATTTTTGTCGCAAAGGACCTGATTTTTCATAATGCGGTGGTGGAAGGATGGATTTCTACCATGAGCTTTATGGCGTTGGGATTTTTTGGCGTATTTGCCTTACTGACGATTATTTTGAAATATTTGTCTGTAATGCTGAATTTGATTTTTAAAAAACAGAGATATCTGATTATGGATATTGAAAAGGTGGTAAAAGGATGAAACAGGACGTATTGAGTATCAATTTGTTGTTTCCGGTATTGAATGAACGGCTGAGACTGGAAAACGGGATCGAACGTTCTATGGCTTATTTAAAAGAAAATGTAACGATACCATACCAGCTGACAATCCTGGATAATGGTTCGGAGGATGAAACACCAGAAATCGGCAAAGCCCTTGCAGCAAAATATCCGGAAGTGAGCTATGTCAGAGTAGGGGAACGCGGCGTTGGCGTTGCATTTCGAAAAGGAATTTCCATCAATACCTGTAATTTGGTTGGGTACATGGATATTGATCTTTCCACAGATTTAAAATATCTCGGGAAAACGATCGAAATGTTTCAGAACGATCCGAATTTACAGTATGTAAACGGAAGCCGGTTCAGCAAAGAATCTGACACAAAGGGACGAAAATGGTATCGGAAGATCACGTCCATGGGACTTGTACTTTTGTTAAAAACACTGTTTCATATGAAAGCGACCGATGCGGTCTGCGGATTCACTTTTCTGAGAAAAGAAGCGGCAGAGCAGCTTGTAAGGGAAAGCAGTCAGGATAACGGCTGGTTTTATACGATTGAATTTTTACTCCGCGCGGAACGGGATGGAATGAAAATTTATGATATGCCGGTCGAATGGCAGGAAGACTACAATACGACGGTAAAAGTGTGGAAAACGATCAAGAATTATCTGATTCAGATGTATCATCTGAAAAAGGCATTTCGTCAGGAAGACAAACTCAGAAAATAAATGATTGAGGTACAAAACCGGAAGGATGGAGAGAGAAAACTATGCTCAAAAGAATTGATTTGACGAGAGATTATCAGAAACATAAGGCAGAGTATCTGGAAGCCATTCAGAAAGTGTGTGAGGATACCGCATTTTCCGGTGGAAAGTATGCGGATGAATTCGATAAAGAATTTGCACAGTATTGTGGAGTTCCCTATGCGTCGGGCGTAAATAACGGAACCTCTGCGCTGCATTGTGCGATGGTTGCACTTGGAATCGGAGAAGGGGACGAAGTGATCGTTCCTGCCAATACCTATATTGCGACTGCCTGGGGTGTGACTTATACGGGGGCGACTCCGGTATTTGTGGATTGTACTGCGGATACCTGGGAAATAGACCCGGATAAAATCGAAGAAAAGATCACAGAGAAGACGAAAGCAATTATTGGTGTACATTTATATGGACAACCGTTTGAATTTAACAAGGTAAAAGAAATAGCTGACAGACATCATCTGTATGTAGTGGAAGACTGTGCGCAGGGACATGACGCTTTATATGAGGGGAAAATGGTTGGAACGCTGGGAGATCTCGGATGCTTTAGCTTTTATCCTGGAAAAAACCTGTATGCGTTTGGAGAAGGCGGAAGTGTAACCGGCTATCGAAAAGAGTACTTCGATACGATCGAAATGATGAAAAATCAAGGTTGTACAGTGCGTTATTATCATGACATGATCGGATATAATTATCGACTGGAGGGCATCCAGGGAGCAGTGTTGAGTGTCAGCCTGAAATATCTGCCGGAATGGACTGCCCGCAGGCGGGAGATTGGATGGCGGTACACAAAGGAAATTACAAATCCGGCGATTACCCTGCAGCATCATCCGGAAAATACGAATCCGGTCTTCCATATGTTTGAGGTGGAGGTGGAAGATGACCCGGAACGTTTTCTGGCTTATATGGCAGAGAAGGGAATTGAGTGTAACCGGCATTACCCGGTGCCCTGCCATTTGCAGAATGCTTATAAGCATCTTGGTTACCAGGTTGGAGATTGTCCGAACGCGGAGTATCTGGCATCCCATTGCGCGACGTTGCCACTGTTCCCGGAAATGACGGACGAGGAAGTTGAAATGGTAATCCGGGCTTGTAATGCGTATCAGACTGCCTGAAACAGATTCTTATGACACCAGACCGTATAGTGCCTGAAAACGGGGCGGGCAGGAACAGATTGTCCTCTTGCCTCAAAAGTGGTATACTTCTCGTATAACGGGGAATTCTGCATTTTGGAAGATTTTCCTGTATGGAAAACTAAAACACAAGGAGTGCCGGAGTTTTGGCAGTGACAGATAGAATGGAGTTAAAAACACAGAAAAAGGAAGCTGCATTGACAGTCAATGAGCTTTTATACCTGATTTTCTTCGGTGTGATGCTGTTTTCAAAGGGAATGGGCTGGTACGATGGGATGCGTCCGTATCAGCTCTGTCTGCTGATCGGAATGGGCTGCCTTGGGCTGAAACTGATCCTGACAAAATATACGCCGTGGCAGTTTCTGGTCGCAGCGGTGTTCGGTGTGCTTGGCGTTCTGAGCTGGTGCTGCTCTGCAGAAAAGGGAATGCTGACTTGCGTAATGATGTTGATCGGTATGAAAGATGTGCGGATAAAAAAGGTCTTTCAGGTCGGGGCGGTTGTCTGGAGCAGCGTGTTCCTTTATCGGATTCTGGCGTTTCTGATCGGCTGGGACAAAGGCATTCTGCTGGTACATAAAAAGCTCGGAGCCTTTATCTTCCGGTGGAGTATGGGATATCCGCATCCGAATGTATTCCATATTTCCTATGTAATTTTGCTGGCATTTCTGTTTTATCTGTTGCAGCAAAAAGGCAAAAAGCTGTTTGGCTGGATTGTTGCCGCGCTTGTCGGAAACGTACTGATTTTTATCTATTCAGTCAGCTTTACCGGATTTTTGTTGACCGGAATTTATCTGATGCTGGTGCTGTATTTTGAACTGCGCAGTCAGTTTACGAATCCGGAAAAAGTGCTGGTGCAGTGCGTGCTTCCGGCAGGACTGGCATTTTCCCTGCTGGCGCCGCTGATTCCGGAAGGAAATCGGTTTTATGAAGTGATGAATAAACTGATGAATACCAGACTGCGTCTTTCCAAATATTTTCTGACGCAGGAAAGGATTACACTGTTCGGACAGCAGTTCCATCTGGCGGATAAAGATCTGAACATGGACAATTCCTATGTGTTTGCGTTGATGACCTACGGGGTGGTTGTTTTTGTTTTGTTGATGATCGCCTATTTCTTTACCATCCGGAATCTGGTAAAGGAGAACCGGCGGAAAGAACTGGCGATTACGCTGGGATTTCTGATTGCCGGAATATCGGAGCCGTTTTTGTTCAATACTTCTTTTAAAAATGTTTCCCTAATTTTTGTAGGAAGCTATCTGCTAAACGAGGCAAACCCGATCCGGAGGCAGAACATTGCATGGATTGGAATCTGTACGCTGGGCGACCGGAGTCTTCCGAAAAATGTTCCGGCAGAGAAACTGGAAGAAAAACTTTTGCTGGGGCTGAAAAGGATAGGGGCTGCAGCAGGAGAAAAGAAATATTTGATTGCTGCGTTGACCTGCGTTTGTGCCGTGATCGGCGGCACTGCTTTTGGGCTGACGGCACAGATGCCCAAAGAGTATCTTGTGCCCAAGTCGATCTGTGATTATTCGCTGCAGGAAGTCTATTATCTGGACGAGGAAGCAGTTGCAAAAGAACGGGCAAACGGCTCGGAAGTATTGTATTATATGGGAGAAGAGATACCGATGTTTCGGTTCTCTGGAGTTACTGTAACTGTGGAATGGATGAGGGGTATGATCGGAGCAGCAATCCTGACCGGAGCAGTCGGAGCACTGCTTGGAACAGGTATTGCGGAAATTTTAGAAAAAGGGCGGAAAAAGAGCGGACAGTATGAATGAAAAATTGAAATTCTGTAAATTGTTGGGAACAAACATCAATGTCATTACGATGGATGAGACAGTTGATTATATGGATCAGCACCTGGATGAGCTGCGTGGAAAATATATCTGTGTTTCCAATGTGCATACGACGGTCATGGCATTTCGTGATGCAGAATACCGGAAAGTGCAAAACGGCAGTGCAATGAATCTTCCGGATGGGAAACCCCTGTCTATTGTATGTCGGATGCGCGGACATCAGGAGGCGGGACGTGTTCCTGGACCGGATTTGATGCCGAGAATTTTCGAGCTTTCCGAGAAAAAGGGATACCGGCACTATTTTTATGGCAGTACGGAAAATACACTGCATGCGCTGGAACAGAGACTGCGTGAAAAGTATCCGAAGCTGAACATTGTCGGGATGTATTCCCCACCGTTTCGACCGCTGACAGAAGAAGAGGACGAGGCAGTTGTAAAACAGATCAATGATACAAAACCGGATTTTATCTGGATTGGATTGGGAGCTCCAAAACAGGAAAAATGGATGGCTGCACATGCCGGAATGCTGCATGGCGTCATGCTGGGCGTAGGGGCAGGCTTTGATTTCCATGCGGGAACGGTGAGACGAGCGCCGGGCTGGATGCAGGAGCTTTGCCTGGAATGGCTGTTTCGGCTGATGCAGGATCCGAAACGCCTGATTCCACGATATATGGATACAAATTTTTCGTTTATTCATTATGTCTGGAAAGAAAACAAGCTTTTAAAAAAGAAAAATCAGGAGCTGGTGCATACACCTTCAAGACCGAAGACAGGAATGAAGATCGCAATGATCGGACATAAACGCATTCCGTCGAGAGAAGGTGGTGTGGAGATCGTCGTGGAAGAGCTGTCTACACGAATGGTTCGTTCCGGAAACCGGGTGGATGCGTATAATCGTTCCGGTTACCATGTATCCGGCAAAGAATTTGATGAAAAACATGGAAAATATTTTCAGGGAATCCGAATTTTTACGATTCCGACGTTTTCCAGCAGTAAATTAAATGCGATTGTATATTCTTTTCTGGCAACAATCCGGTCTTTGTTCGGGCATTATGATATTGTCCATTTCCATGCGGAAGGACCGTGTATTATGCTTTGGCTGACCAAACTGTTTGGAATCCCGACAGTGGCGACGATTCATGGACTGGACTGGCAGCGTTCCAAATGGGGAAATTTTGCATCTCATATGCTGAAGCTGGGGGAAAAGACCGCTGCGCTCCATGCGGATGAAGTGATCGTATTGTCGCACAATATGCAGGATTATTTTCAGGAGACATACGGCAGAAAAACCCGTTTTATTCCAAATGGAATCAACAGACCGATTTTAAAAGGCGATTCCGAAATTAAGGCAAAGTATGGTCTGGAAAAAGACGGATATATCCTGTTCCTGGCAAGAATTGTACCGGAAAAGGGACTGCATTATCTGCTGCATGCGTTTGAACAAATCGAGACGGATAAAAAACTGGTGATTGCGGGCGGCAGCAGCCATTCTCAGGAATACGTACAGGAAATGGTCGATCTGGCGGCAAAAGACAGCCGTGTGATTATGACCGGATTTGTACAGGGGGAAGTGTTGGAAGAGCTGTACTCTAACGCGTATTGTTTTGTACTGCCCAGTGATATTGAAGGGATGGCGCTTGGACTGTTGGAAGCGATGAGCTATGGAAACTGCTGTATTGCAAGCAATATTCCGGAAAATACAGAGGTAGCGGAAGATCATGCCCTGTATTTTGAAAAGGGAAATGAAAGAGATTTGCAGAAACGTTTGGAGGAAGTGCTGGCGCATCCGGAACAGACGCAGAAAGCACATCAGGAAAATGCAGACTTTATCTGTGGAAAATATAACTGGGATCGGGTGACGGAGCAGACACTGCATCTTTATCAGCATGTGCTCAAGGCACGGGAGAATCAGAAATGAAAGTATTGATTGTCAATAAATTTCTGCATCCGAACGGCGGATCGGAAACCTATATTTTTGAAGTCGGGAAACAGCTTCAGAAGATGGGGCATCAGGTAGAATATTTTGGAATGGAGCATGAAGGCCGGGTCGTTTCGAACCGGCTTGATTGCTATACAGGGAATATGGATTTTCATACCGGAAAACTTCAAAAATTACGGTATCCGTTCCAGATTCTCTATTCGACAGAGGCTGCAAAAAAGATCCGGAAAGTGCTGGACGACCTTCAGCCGGACGTGGTTCATGTCAATAATTTCAATTTCCAGCTGACACCATCCATTCTCTATGCGATCCGTAAATATGAGAAACAGACCGGCAGAACGGTTCGGATCGTATACACGGCGCATGATTCACAGCTCGTCTGTCCAAACCATCTGATGCAGAGACCGTCTGGCGAGCTGTGCCAGGAATGCCTGGGACAGAAGCAGTGGAACTGCACGAAACACAAGTGTATCCACAATTCCCGCGTGAAGAGCCTCTTGGGAAGCGTTGAAGCGAAGATCTATCAGCATAACCATGCGTATCGGATGTTCGATACGGTGATCTGCCCGAGTCATTTCCTGGAAGAAGTTTTGAAGACGAATCCGGATCTGGACGGGAAGACAGTGACGATGCATAACTTTTTGCCGGAGCAGGAGTTATATCCGATCAAAAAAGAAGATTATGTTTTGTATTTTGGCAGATTTTCAGAAGAAAAAGGAATTAAAACGTTACTGAAAGTCTGTGAAAAATTAAACGATATTCCTTTTGTATTTGCAGGAAAAGGACCGTTGGAAAATGAAGTAAATCAGTTGAGAAATGTGAAGAATATCGGTTTCACGAATGGTGAGAAGCTTTATCGGACAATTGCAGCGGCGAAGTTTGTTGTCTTCCCGTCAGAGTGGTATGAAAATTGTCCGTTTAGTGTAATTGAAGCACAATATTATGGAACGCCTGTTATTGCGTCCAGAATTGGCGGAACGGTTGAACTGATTAAAGAAGGAATGACCGGTGAATTTTTTGAACCGGGGAATCAAAAAGAGCTGGAAGAGAAGATCAGAAATCTTTGGGGAGATTCGGAGCGGCTTGAAGAGTATACCAGAAATTGTAAGGAAACAGATTTTCTGAATCTGGATGAATATTGTGAAAAACTGCTGCAGATTTATGGCGGTTTAAAAGCCTGAGTAGAACACATTGAGCAATATTTCTACAGTATATGCTTGAAAATGAGGTGCAGTGTGAAAATCTTGATGCTGGTCAACTGGAAAGTTGCTTATGAAAATCAAATACCGGAAGGAAAACAGCCGCCAGACTATGTCGTACCGAGACAGAAATACTGGTTTTTTCGGTATCTGTCGGATGATATTTCCGTAGATGTTGTGGATATCCGTTCATTTCCATGGCTGGAACGCTTTGAAAAAGAAAAAATCCGGTTTTATATCTGGCAGACGCTGAAGGTATTGCCGAAATTAAATCAGTATGACTTGGTTTTGTCCCATGGAATGCAGAGTGGGATTGTATTGTGCCTGTGGCGCAGACTGTTCGGACATGGAAAATATAAGCATATCGTGTTTGACATCGGTGGCTTTAACAGCGCGAAGGAAGAAGGAAAAGCGCTGAAGCTGATGCAGTTTGCAAGCAAGTCTCTGGACGGCGTGATTTATCATACAAAGAGCCAGATTACCTATTACGAAAAGTGCCACCCGTGGCTGCTTTCCAAAAGCAGATATATTGCGTTTGGAACGGATGTAGAATATTTTCAGCCGACCGGAACACCGATAGAGAAAGAAAATCCGTATATTTTATGTGTCGGTTATAATAAACGAGATTGGGATACGCTGCTGCAGGCATACGAAAAACTGAGAAATCTGCAAAAGGGGCGAAATCAGGATGGGCTTGCTGATTTCCCGAAGTTAAAACTGATTGGGAAAGAAAAGCTGGACCGGGAGTATGATGGTGTGGAGACCGTCGGATTTATTCCGGTTACGCAGCTGATAAAAGAAATTGAAAAAGCGACCTTTTGTGTACTTCCGCTTCAGTCCTTTAACTATTCGTTCGGGCAGATGACACTGCTGCAGCAGATGCTTTTAAAAAAAGCGGTGATTGCGGCAAATGTCCCCAGCCTGAGAGATTATGTGACAGACGGACAGGATTGCCTGCTCTATGAGCCGGAAAATGCAGAAGAACTTGCAGAACAGATGGATCGACTGATAAAAGATCCTGAATTTTCCAGACGACTGGGAGAAAATGCTATGCAGTCCGTTCGGGAAAAATGGAACGAAAAAAGGATGGCGCAGGACATCTGGGAGTTTTGCAGGGAGATTGTGGAATAATTATATTAGGATAGAGTAGAAGGTATAGGTGTAAAATGCAGAGAATTGAAATTCAACATCTGGGACCGGTACAAAATCTGAACATGGAGATAAAAGATTTTAATCTGTTGATTGGAGAACAGGCAACCGGAAAAAGTACAGTGGCAAAAGCTATTTATTTTTTTAGAATTATAAAGACTACGTTGACAGATTATTTATGCCAGATATTCGATACTGCACTATATAACGGGAGTGATGTCAGCAGTGGATTTAAGAGAGTTTTGAAACGGGAATTAAAATCGAATTTTATTTCACTGTTTGGATATAGCTGGGATTTGGATAAACGTTTGTATATGAAATATGAATATGCAGATGACATATGGATTGATGTAAAATTATCTGGGAATGGCGGAAGGCAATATATTAGCGTTAGCTATTCTTTGAAATTGACACAGAAAATTGCGAAACTGGAAAAAGAAGCTCTGGAACTGCACAAACAAAAGGCGGATACAGCAAATGTCAGTCTGGCATATGCAAGCAAGGAGCGGCTCCGTAATTACGATAATTTTAAAAACAGCGTAAATCAGATTTTTGATGATGACAGGGAAACGTATTATATTCCGGCTGGACGCAGTATGCTTACATTACTGGTTAATAACAGATCGTTATTGGAAAATGAAAACTTGGATCTGATTACGAGACAGTTTATGCAGGTTATTGATAATATTCACAGAGTATTTGAAGACGGAATTCGAAATGTACATAAGCGCTATCCGGACGGAGAACGAAAATTTGACGTAACCAGGACGGCGGAAATGCTGATAACAGATTTAAAAGGGGACTATCTTTATCAGGGCGGAAAAGAGTATATTATTATTGAGGATGAAGATAATCACAGTGAAAGAATTCCTATCAATTTTGCATCATCCGGTCAACAGGAAGTTTTGTGGTTGTTGAATCAATTATATATATTGATGTTGAAAAAGGAAAAGGCGTTTGTAATTATCGAGGAACCGGAGGCACATCTGTATCCTAAGTTGCAAAATGAAGTTGTAAAATTTATTTCTTATTTTGCAAATATAAATAGCAGTTCTATATTGATTACAACGCATAGCCCGTATATTTTAACATCCATAAACAGTTTATATTGTGCAGGAAAAGTTCTTGATAAAAATCCAAAATATGCAAGAAAAGTATATGATATAATCGGCAGTAATTGCGCAATTACTCCGCAAAATGTTACAGCACTAAAGATTAATAAAGAGACAGAAAACTTAAATTTAATTAATGAAGAACTTCAGGAACTGAATACGGAAATGATTGATGAGATTTCTGATAGTGTAAATGAGGAATATATGGAATTATATTATTTACTATTGTCGGAAAATGATGGGTTGCAGGGAGAAACGGATGGCGAAAAAAGATAAAAGCAAGAGTAAGGATAATAAGAATAAAGAAAAAGATGCAACGACACTATCATTGGGAAAGTATACAGCTTACTTTGAAAAACTGGAAAACGGAAAGAAAGTTAATCTGAAGGATTTAAAGTCAGATCAGAATGCATTCATGCCGATAGAAGTTTGCGATGAAAAGGTATATATGACAGAACCTGATGGGAAACTGATTCAAAATATTGATAATCAACAGAAATGTGATTTCATGATTTATTGTCAGAATCTTCCGCAAACATGTTTTATTGAATTAAAAGGTGCAAATATCTCGAATAAGAAAGATTATAATCCATATGATCAGATTATAGATACTATTAAATTTATCAGACAGCAGGAGGAGCTGAAAGAACTTGTTTCAGCGAATACGGAGCGACATGCGTTTATTGTTTCAAATGGACGCCAGAAAATTCCGAAAGGAATAGAGACGAAAGAAAGAGCACTTTGGCAGATGTTGTTCCAGAATGGAAAAAACAGAAGAATACTGGAACTTGTTCACTATGTCAAGGTAACACAGGCAGACCGATATAGCAATAAGGAACGGATTGTGTGCTCACCGAAATCGCCGGTGAAGATACCGTTCTCAAAATAGAGTGTTTTTTGAAAAAAGTAAAGAAAGTATACTGGGATAACAGGAACAGAAAAATGACAGAAACAACAACTTTATCTCCTCTTGTAAGCATAATCGTACCGGTTTACAATGTGGAGCGCTATATAAAACGCTGCGTGGATTCCCTGCGGAGGCAGACACTGCAGAATATTGAGATCATTCTCGTGGATGATGGATCGAAAGACAACAGTGGTTGCTTGTGCGATGAGCTTGCACAGCAGGATGCCAAAATCCATGTGATCCACAAACAAAATGCAGGACAGGGTCTGGCGAGAAATGATGGGCTGAATATTGCGAAAGGGCGCTATGTCCTGTTTATCGACTCGGATGATTTTATTGAACCGGACACCTGTGAAAAGCTGTCAGACCGGATGGAACGGGAACAGGCGGATCTGTGCAGCTTCGGTTATCAGATCGAGACGCCGCAGGGAGAGCTGTTTTACCGGGCGCAGTTAAAAGAACAGTGCTACGAAAACGAAGCGATCCAAAAGCGCTTTGTGCTTCATTTTTTTGGAGACTCGGCAGATGATGAGGAAATGCGGGGCGTTTCCGCATGTATGACGATGTTTCGCAGAAGTGTGATTGAAACAGGAAAGATCCGTTTCCGCTCAGAACGGGAATATTTCAGCGAAGATACGATTTTCAATCTGGATTTCTGCCTGCTTGCAAAAAAGGCGGTGATCGATTCGGGATGTTATTATCATTACTGCCAAAATGAAGCATCGTTTTCTCATGCGTACCGCCCGGATCGGTTTCACCTGACAGAAGTGCTGGCAAATGTTTTAAAAGAATATGCAGGACGTTACGGTATAGAAAAAGAGACACAGGAACGAATCCGAAGGATGGTATGGGTCAGCCTGATGGAATGCGTGAAGCAGGAAGTAAGACGAATCGGAGAGGTTCCGTGCAAAACGGTAAAGAAACAGATCGAAAGCTATTGCAGCAGCGAGCTTGTAAAAGATGCGGTGAATGGACTGGATGCAGGAAAATTTGGCACTGCGCAGAGAATTTTTCTGTGGGCAGTAAAAGGACAGCGGACAGAAGCGGTGATTTTACTCGCATGGCTGCGAAATCGGAAAGGATTATAGGAAATAGTGATGAAAAGTGGAAAAGTACTGGTCAGCGTAGTGATGTCGGTTTATAATGATGAACAGTATCTGAAAGAATCGCTGGACAGTATTTTCGCTCAGACGATACAGGATTTTGAACTGATTATTGTGGATGACTGTTCGACAGACCGGACGGTTGAAATCATAGAAAATTATCATGATGACAGAATCCGACTGATTTGCAATTCAGAGAACAGAGGATTGACCAGAAACTTAAATACGGCGCTCGAATATGTGCAGGGCACTTATATCGCCCGGATGGATGGCGACGATAAGAGCAGACCGGAACGGTTTGAAAAACAGATCGCATATCTGGAACAGCACCCGGAGCTGATGCTGATCAGCTGCAGGACGCATATGTTTGGCGAAGAAGATCTGATCTCGCAGATTCAGGGAACACCGAAACAGCTGCAGGCGATGATGCTGATTCGGCCTGTATTGGCACATCCTGGTTTTATGATGCGCGGGGAGCTGATTACACAGGAAGGTTTCCGGTATGATGAATCTTACCGTTCCGCCCAGGATTATAACTTTGCAGCGAGAGTTGCAAGAAAGTTCAATATCGGAGTGACACCGGAAATCCTTTTGGACTATCGGGTTCATAAAAAACAAGTTTCCAGTAAAAAAAGCGGCGAACAGTCAAACAACGCCGCCAGAGTGCGCAGCATGCAGCTGGAATGGCTGGATATTTCACTGGATGAAAAGCAGAGAGATGCGTTGGAAACCTGGGCAAAAGAAATCAAAAACGCTGCCCCGGAGGATTATCGGCAGGCAGCGAAGCTGATTCCGCTGTTTCTTGAGCAGAATCAAAAAACAAAGATTTATGCACAGAAAGAGCTGGAAGAGGAACTGAAGCGGCTTTTATACCAGTGGATGATCCGGAGCAAGTCGGTGAAAACGATTTTGCAGGCGGTTGGAGTATGTGGAGTATCCTTTGGAAATTTAAAGCTGTTATTGGGAAAAGAAACAGAAATTTTATTTCATAAGGTGCGGGAAGAACAATGAAATTTGCGATTATTCCTTGGAATGAGAATTTTGGCCAGGACAAAATATTTGGAAAAGTAGATCCGGCGATGAATCATGATGAACGTTTGACACCATTTTCCAAAATGCAGGAGGAGTTTGAAAGACGGGGGGATTGTATTCATACAGTTGATTTATTTGAAGATCCTAAAAATGTCGACTTTTTCTTGTTTTTTGAACGGAATGACAGATGGCTAAAAAAACTGATTTCCTGGAAAATGGAATATAAGGCAGTATATTGTAATGCGGAACCGCCTATAGTGAATCCATTACATGATAAGAAAAATATTTATAAGTTATTGAATTATTATCCGTATATTATGACTTGGAATATGGATTTGGTAGACGAAAAGAGATTCTTTAAAAGAAATAATCCGTATGTTTTTAAGATCAACATTGGTACAGTTCCGTTTGAAGAAAGAAAATTATTAACGAGTATTTCGGGAAATAAACATTCCAGTCATCCAGACGAATTATATAGTGAACGCGAACGGATATTTACACTTCTGGAAGAAAAGTATCCGGATGATTTTGAATTTTACGGAAGTGGATGGGAAAAGACAAACCATTCTGCTTATTGTGGAAGAGTGGAAAATAAAGCGGAGACATATCATCACTATCGTTTTGCACTTGCGTTTGAAAATATGAAGAATGTTAGAGGATATGTGACAGAAAAAATTCTGGATTGTTTAGTTGCTGGAATTGTGCCGATTTATGCAGGAGCGGATGATATTACGGATTATGTGCCACAGGAATGTTTTATTTCCTACAGTCGTTTCAAAGATCCAGAAGAAATGATAAAATGCTTAAAAGGGATTACAAAAGAACAATATAATGATTATCTGGGTGCTGCGCAGAGATTCTTTCATTCAGAACAAATTAGAAAATTTGATGGAGAGGAGTATGCGAGAGATATTTATTTCCTTGCAGATCAGGCGCAGATGCAGTCGTTTCGAATCGATGGCATTCACAGAATAATTCTGAACTGTGGTATTGTTAAAAATAATCTCTCAGCTAACCTGAAAAATGCTTTGTGTGGTATGAAAAGAAAAATCATAAAAGCATAAGAAAAAGAATTTGGAAAGGCGTAATTCTATGACGCTAAAACAAAAAATTAGTCGGAAAATATGTGTATGTTTTGGAAAATATCTTCCGGACAGACTCTATTTAAAATTATTATATGAAGCCCGTATGGGACAAAAATTAAATTTAAAAAATCCGGTCACATTTGATGAGAAACTGCAGTGGCTGAAATTATATGATCGGAAAAATGAGTATACTATTTGGGCGGATAAATATGAAGTGAGAAATTATGTGGCAAAAAAGCTGGGGGAACGATATCTGATTCCTTTGCTGGGAATCTGGAATTCGACAGATGAAATAAATCTGAAAGACTTACCGGAACAGTTCGTCCTGAAATGTACCCATGATTCGGCAAGTGTTTGTATTTGCCGGAACAAAGCGGATTTTGACTGGAATGGTGCGAGGAATAAGCTGCGGAATTCGTTGAATCAAAATTATTACAAATTTTCCAGAGAATGGCCATACAAAAATATTCTGCCCAGAATAATTGCGGAAGCCTATATGACGGATGAATCCGGAACAGAGCTGAAAGATTATAAAATTTATACATTTGGGGGAGAACCTTATCTGATTCAAGTAGATTTTGATCGCTTTCATAATCATCGCAGAAATTTGTATACGACAAAATGGGAATATATTGATGAAACAATAGAATATCCTAAAGATCCAAATGTGAAAATTGCAAAGCCGGAACATTTGGAGGAGATGTTGGAGTGTTCCAGAAAACTGGCAGAAGGTACAATTAGTCTTCGGACAGATTTCTATTCGATCAATGGGAAAATTTATTTTGGAGAGATCACGTTTTATCAGGAAGCAGGATTTGCTCATTTTGAGCATGAGGAATATGCTAGAAAGTTAGGTGATCAAATCAAACTGCCTATATAAGGAAAAAAGTTATGATAATTGTTAAAATGAGCGGAGGACTGGGAAATCAAATGTTTCAATATGCCCTTTATAGAAAATTGGAGCATTTGGGGAAAGAAGTAAAACTGGATATAAGTGCTTATCAGGAAAAAAATGCTTTTCGAAAATTCTCTCTGGATATTTTTGATCTTTCCTATCGGACTGCAAATTTACAGGAATGCAGAAGGTTGGGCGAGTGCTCGTATCAGCCAATGGATAAAATTAGAAGAAAAGTATTCGGCCCTAAAAAAAGCTATTATATGGAGAATCTGGACAAAGGATATCAACCGGAGATTTTTGAAATGGATTCGGTTTATTTGGATGGTTATTGGCAATGTGAGCGCTATTTTAAGGATATTCAAAAGAGAATTTTGGAAGATTTTACATTTCCGGGCCGATTAAGCGATAAAAGTTCCGAGTTGTTAGAAAAAATAGAACATACAGAATCTGTATCACTCCATGTAAGACGTGGTGATTACCTGAACGAGGCAACCTACAAAATCTACGGAAATATTTGTACAGTTGAATATTATCGAAATGCGATATTAGAAATGACGGCTTTGTGCAAAAAACCTGAATTTTATCTGTTTTCCAATGATCCAGAGTGGGCAGAAGAAACATTTGGAGAGATGGAAAGAATGAGAATTGTCAAACCCGGAGAAGAGCGTCCGGATTATGAAGATATGTTTCTGATGAGCAGATGCAAACATAACGTGATTGCAAACAGCAGTTTTTCATGGTGGGCAGCATGGCTGAATCAGAATGCAAACAAAAAAGTGCTTGCACCTGAAAAATGGTTTAATAATCATCTTGTGACGGATGTTATATGCGATGACTGGATTCGCATCAAGGGATAAAAGCTCTTAGAATTGGAGATAACTTAAATGGTTAAAAAATTAAGGTATATATTTGATCGTAAGGATAAAATCAGACTGGTTGGGCTAGCTGTAATGATGATTATCGGTAGTGTTCTGGAGCTGTTGGCAGTAGCTGTCTTTAATCCGTTTATAGAAGTTATGATGCAGACCAACACAATAGAGGATGATTCTTTCCTTAAGGTATTTTTTCAGCATATTCATTTGAGCGGAACGGAACAGTATCTGGTTGTGCTTTCTGCAATGATTGCGGTGCTTTATTTGGTTAAAAATATTTATCTGAGTTTCGAACAAAATGCAATTCTGTCCTTTTCCTATACGACAAGAATGAATTTAGCAACACGATTGCTGACAACATATATGAATGAGCCGTATACATTTCATTTATCCAAAAATATCGCGGAAATGCAGCGGTGTCTGCAGTCAGATACGTCCCAGTTTATGACATTGATCAGCTCAGGTCTGCAGTTGACGGTTGAGATGGTAACCTGCTTGGCACTTGCAGCATACTTATTTCATACGAGTCATTCCATTACGGTTGTAATCGGCGTACTGCTTTTAATGTGTATCGGATTTTTTTTCATAATCTCTAAAAAAGTGTCCAGCCGTTTGGGCAGACAGAACGAGCACTATAATGCAAAGTTATTTCAATGGATTAACCAGTCGCTTGGCGGTATAAAAGAATTGAAGATTTTGCAGAGAGAAGAATTTTTTATTGACTCTTATAGAACCAATTATAAAAAGCTGATTTGGGGAGCAAGAGTAAATGAATTGATTGCAGCGCTTCCGAAATATATTGTGGAAACAGTCGCGATGGTTGGTCTTGTTTTTGCAATTATTATCAAGTTATTGTTTGGCCATGGCGCATTGGAAACCTTTATTCCTCAGATTGCAGTATTTGCTGTTGCTGCATTTAGACTGCTTCCGTCGGTCGGTCGTGTGAATGCTTATATTAACAGTATTATGTATAATAAAGCATCACTGGATATGATTTATGATGATTTAAAGGAAATTGATTCCGCACCTTTGCAGGGCGCTGAATGGCAAGGAGAAAAAGAAAACTGGGTTTTCACAAAAGGAGTAACAGTAGAACATGTAACTTATCATTATCCTGATTCGGAGATAGAGGTTTTACAGGATATCAGTTTGGAAATTCCCAAAGGAAAAACAATTGCCCTGATCGGTCCTTCCGGAGCAGGAAAAACGACGTTAGCGGATATTATTTTGGGGTTGCTTCCTCCAGTATCTGGAAATGTATGGATGGATCAGCATGATGTTTATAAAAACCTGAGAACATGGAGAGAAAAATTAGGCTATATTCCACAGGCAATTTATTTGTCTGATGATACGATACGCAATAATATAGCGTTTGGCATTTACGAAGATCAGATTGATGATGAAGCAATTTGGAATGCTTTGGAAAAGGCGCAGCTGAAAGAATTTGTACAGGGACTTGAAAAAGGGCTGGATACGTATGTTGGAGACCGTGGTGTACGTTTGTCCGGCGGTCAGCGGCAGAGAATTGGAATTGCAAGAGCGCTTTATCATGACCCGGAAATTCTCGTATTGGATGAGGCGACATCTGCACTTGATAGTAGTACAGAGCAGGCAGTTATGGAGTCGATCGAAAGCCTGCAGGGATTGAAAACGATGATTATTATTGCACATCGGTTGACAACAATCAGAAATGCAGATCTTGTTTATGAGGTGTCAGATAAACGTGTAATTTTGCGTGATAAGAATACGGTTATTTGAGGGAGAGAGAATGCTGGGTAATAGTTTGGTATCTGTAATCATTCCGGCATGGAATGTAGAAAAATATATTTTCAGAGCTTTAGATTCCTGTATTGCGCAATCGTATAAAAACCTGGAGATCATTCTTGTAGATGATGGATCGGATGATGGAACAATTGAAATCGTAAAAAGATATCAGGAAAAAGATAAAAGAATACGCTTGATTCAGCGGAATCATGAAGGTGTTTCTGCTGCGCGTAATGCCGGAATTGAGAATGCCCAAGGTCAGAAAATTGTTTTTCTGGATTCGGATGACTGGATGACAGTGGAAACCGTGCAATTGCTGATGGAGTATTCCAACAGATATCCGCAATATTTAATTGGTGGAAGTCCTCTTTTTATTGATGAGGGGTATGAAGAAAAGAATGGAATTGATCATGCGGATAAAAACTTTGAAGCAGTTGTTCTGAATAAAAATGAATCATTGATGAATACAGATACACAAAAGTATCGTAATGCCAGTGTACAATATAAGTTGTTTGATCTTGAGACGATTCGAAAATACAACATACATTTTGATAAGGAAATATTATATGGAGAAGATGGTCTTTTTGTGTTCGAATATTTGTATCATGTAAACGGAATGGTTTACTTGAATACAAATATCTGGAATTATCTGGTAAGGAAGAAGAGCAGTACAAGAGGCTGGTATAATGAAAAATTCATGACATCTATTTATGCAGTTGAAAAGATGATGGATTATTCTGAAAACAGCTCAGATGAAATCAGAAATATGCTGGAATCCTTCGTAGTTGTTAAGGCATTAAATATGTTTCGCAGGTATCTGGATTCCGGGGAAAAGAGAACAGAAACTGCACTGTTATATAAAGCATATATAAAAAAATATAAGAAAGCATATTTTAAAAGGGCTTCTTTGGCAGAGAAAATTCGGACAAATATGATTGTATATATGCCTTATGGAGTATATGAAAAAATCTATAAGAAAAAGCATTATATTAACGAGGTGAAAAAATGGCGTTAAAAAATAGTTATGCTTTATGGAATAATAAAGGCGGAGTTGGAAAAAGTACTATAACATTTCATTTGTCAATGAGATATGCTGAGCGTTATCCGGAGAAAAAGGTTTTGGTTATTGATTTATGCCCACAATCAAATTCAAGCATGATGTTATTGGGGGGTGGAATTAAAGGAGATGATAAGGTACTTGAATTTTGTAGTTTGAGTAGACCAAAATCGGTAGTTGGATATGCTAGTACAATTATAACAAATGGTAGGGGTGCAGCCTTGCCAGATCCATATGATTATGTTTTACAAGTGAATGAATATAATTCATATGCCCCAGAAAATTTATTTTTATTATGCGGAGATGGAAATATGGAGCCTATGGCACCGGCAATTAATGAAGCTGCAAATGCGAGACCATTGACTCCATCTGCACAACCATGGAAATGGACTTTGGAAATATTTAGAAAATTTATAGAGGATATTACCAATGATGAAAGTGAGTGGATGGTATTTGTCGATACAAATCCTAGTTTTAGTATTTATACACAAATGGCAGTTACTGCAGTAGATAAATTGTTGACACCAATAAATGCAGACGATTCGTCAAAAACTGCTGCTTCAGCAATGGTAGCTTTATTACATGGAACTAATCCACCTCATCCGATATATGGTTCTTGGACTTTTGCGGAAATGGCAAAACAACAACATGTATGTATACCTAAAATACATTTATTAATAGGAAATAGATTGACACAATTTGAAGGTCCGGCGAAAGCATTTGCTGCATTGTCAAATGCAACGGCCACATCACTGTATAATATATATTGTGAAAATCCAGAGTACTTTGATAAAGCTTCGAAAGAAATTAAGTCTATAGAAGATTTTAGAGAATATTATTCTTTACCATTGCGTGATTTTAATACGGCTGGAGTGGTTTGTGGACATTTGGGTAGATTGTTGTCGTCAATGAAACAGGGATATTATGAAGTATATAGTGAAAATGTTAAGGTTAATGCAGAAAAAATTGCAGAATGTTTAAATGCAATTGATGAAATTATAGATAGGTTATAGATATAGAATGAACGACTTTTAGATATACAAGAGTTTACAGAAATCAAACGGAAGGTATTTATATTTGAAAGCTAAAATAGAAACAGTATTGTATAAAATAATCCTGATTATTTCCTATATTGTATGGATTAAAAGCGCAATGCCTGACAGCGAAAATGGAAGAAAAATAGGGATAGTATTGGTCCTTTTAAGCATAGCTTTTTGTCTGTGTATTTCGAAAATAGCATTTTCCTCTGCTGTTTCGATCGGTATTAAAAAAAGGATTTTACTATGCTCCGCTATAATTAGCATATATTATATATATACGTTTTATTTTCAGTATAATAATCGTGAAAATATACTTGTGAAACTGATTATCATTGCGATTTTACAATTACCGGCAATCGTTTTTACAATATGCAGTTTATTGGGCTTAACAGACCTAAAAATTATTGGTTCTGTAAGTGGAATAGCAGGAATGGCGAAGCGTATAAACGCAAAGCTGCCTTTTATTGGAGTGTTTGCGATCTTTGCAGTGATTCTTTATTCGTTTAGTTATTCTATTTGGTTCGATGAAACGTTTACGCTTGGAATTATTCAGCATTCTTATGGTGAACTTATTTACTTGACAGGATGTGATGTCCATCCACCGATGTATTATATTCTTTTAAAAGGGTTTACGGATGGAATCGCTTTCCTTCTGCCGGATGTTCCGGTTATTTATTGCGCACGTTTCTTTTCAAGCATTCCGTATATCGTATTACTGATTTTGCTGTTGATTCGTAGAAAAAAATCAGGAGAGAAATTGAGTCTGAACATCATGCTGCTGATGTTTTGCATGCCGAATATTATGGACTACGGCATTGAAGTGAGAATGTATAGTCTGGCGCTGGCATTGGTTCTTGTTGCATATATGATTGGCTATCGGATTTATTATGAAGATGATAACAGATGGGCAAACTGGATTGCTTTGGCGATTGTCAGCCTGCTATCGATTTATACACATTATTATTGCGGAATTTGTATTATTGCAATTTACTTCCTGCTCTTTTTCAAAAAGTTAAAAACAAAGGAAATTGTAAAATGCCTTATCTCTGGATGTATTTTGGTGATCGGATATGTTCCATGGCTGAAGGTTTTGTTTTCAACATTAGCATCTGTTTCGGACAGAACATGGCCGGAGACGGTATCTTTCAAAACAGTATTTGATAGCATATGGTTTTGGGTAGGATATTATGGAGCCATTATTGTCGTGGTGCCCATCGTTCTTTGGGGAATTGCGGCATTTCGCAAATCGAAAAAGAAAAATGCGTATGTGCTTATGGGTGTACTGCTTCCACTGATTTTGATGGGAATTGGCGAACTTGTGTCGGTTTTTTATACGCCGGTATGGCAGAAACGATATATGGTTATTGCGATCGGCTGTATGTGGTTTGCTGTAGCGCAGTATGCAAAAGAATTGACTTTACAGAAAAATAAAATTCGAATTATTCCGTTCATGGCTGCGATTGGACTGATTAATATATTTATATTTGTACGTCATGAACAGTCGGATAAAATAGCCGCGGATGAAGTCGCAAAAGAAGTTTTGGAGCAGGATTCAGAAATGACTATTGTTACGGATGATACAGAAATTGCGTATTCTGTTGCGACAGCTATGGATCGAAAGTGTATTTTTTCAGGACAGATTGGTTCGTATCTGGAATCAATTTATGTAGAAAATCTGCAGGTTCTTCCGGAGGTGACAGAAGAACTGCTCCAGCAGATGAAACCAGTATTGTTTCTTTCGAGAGATAGTGAAGAAATACAGGATAAATCGGATGCCAGAGTAATAAATGGGATTATTTTTAGAGAGGTAAGATAGCAGCTAAAGGAGGACAGAAAGATGAAACTTGTAGTTGCAGGAACTGGATATGTAGGACTGGTAGCGGGCGTTTGTTTTGCGGAAAAAGGACATGATGTTACCTGCGTCGATGTAGATGAAAATAAAGTAAAACTGATGGAATCCGGGGTATCTCCGATTTACGAAGATGGGCTGGAAGTGCTAATGAAGCGGAATAATGCGGCTGGAAGACTGCATTATACGACGGATTATAAAAGCGCTTATAAGAATCCGGACGCGATATTTATCGGTGTCGGAACTCCGGAACAGCCGGATGGCTCCGCTAATTTGAGTTATATTGCAACTGTTTGCCGGCAGATTGCAGAAAACGTGGAAAAAGATTGTCTTGTCGTAGTAAAATCAACTGTTCCGGTTGGGACTAACGATCATGTAGAACAGTTTATTAAAGATTTTCTGGTAAGAAAAGAGCTTCATATTGAAGTGGCATCGAATCCGGAGTTTCTGGCTCAGGGCTCTGCAGTACATGATACGCTGCATGCGGCAAGAATTATCATTGGCACAGAAAGTGAAGAGGCAGAAAAACTGCTTCGGGAAATTTATGAACCGTTTCAGCTGCCGATTGTTGCAATGAATAGACGGTCTGCTGAAATGACAAAATATGCCTGCAATGACTTTCTTGCATTAAAAATCTCTTACATGAATGATATTGCAAATTTTTGTGAAAAAATCGGGGCAAATATCGAAGACGTTGCGAAGGGAATGAGCTATGATGCGAGAATTGGAGCAAATTTCCTGAAAGCTGGGATTGGATATGGCGGAAGCTGTTTCCCGAAAGATACAAAAGCATTGAAATTTCAGGCACAGAAAGTAGGATATCGGCTGCGTACAGTAGAAGCCGCAGTGGATGTCAATGCAGACCAGAAGACAGCGCTTTTCTATAAGGCGAGCAACCGGATGATCAGTTTTGAACACTTAAAGGTTGCAGTATTGGGGCTTGCATTTAAGCCTGGGACAGATGATCTGAGAGAAGCACCATCGATTGATAATATTTTCCTTCTCTTAAAAAATGGCGCAGACATTGTTGCCTATGATCCGGTCGCAATGAATAATTTTAAAAAGAGGTTTCCAGAAGGAAATTTTGAAAGAGGTACGATTCTTTATACAGACAGGATTGAGGAAGCTTTAAAGGATGCGAATATTTGTTTCATTTTTACAGAGTGGAAAGAAATTCGAAGTGTGGAACCGAACATGTTTAAAACATTAATGAGAACGCCGCTTGTTTATGATGGACGAAATATTTTTGATCCGGAGAAAATGAAAGAAGCAGGAATGGAATATTATAGCATTGGCAGATAAGACCTGAACATGCACCTGGGGGATGTGAGTTGAAGATGAAAATACAGAAAAAAGCAGATTGGAAAGCAATAGTGCTGGTTATGGAAGCACTTGTAATTCTATATAGCATTCTGATTTTTGTCAGACCCAATCAAACCTATTATTTTGAGGGTTCTTCTTTAATCAGCAAATATGGCATATTTGTGGAAGATTTTATGGATTTGTATGGTGATGGTTATTATTTGGATAGCAATCTTCATGCAGATGCAGAAGATCTTTCAGAAGGTCAGAATGAACTCGATTTCATGACCGTTGAATCACCGGAAGTTGATTTGAAAAGAGGCAGTTATAAGGTTACAATCGATTATCTGGTGGGAGATGGAGAAGAGACTTATACGGCTTCGTCTGATTATAATACATGGCCGGTGATTATACAGCGTACCAATGTAAAATTACCTGAGGATCAGACTGAAGTTACTTATGAACTGCGTTCATCAATAGGGGTAACAGGATATAAGGTTACGGCAAATTTTAGGGACGCCATTTTTTTGTTTGTTCATAGTATAAAAATCGAAGAAACAAATGACTGGAAGAATGTAAATTTAGGAATTGTATTATTTGTTATACTGCTATTGAATCTGGGGTATGTCTTTTATAAGCGAGTCCCGGAAGAGGAAAAAAGGTCATTTCGAATTTATCTTGGAATATTCGGAGTTTTGCTTTTCTTTTCCAGCTTGCCTGTTTTTTCAGTTTATTTAAAAGATGGACATGATCTTTTATTTCATCTAAATCGAATAGAAGGGATCAAAAACGCCCTTTTAGATGGACAATTTCCTGTTAGACTCCCATATTCCTGGATGAATGGATATGGTTATGCTGTTTCTATATTTTATGGGGATAGTTTGTTATATTTTCCAGCTGTTTTGAGAATTTTAGGGTTCACGGTTCAGGGGGCTTATAAAGCATATGTGTTGACGATAAATTTTGCAACAATTGCTGTATCCTATTGGTGCTTTTATAAGATTATCAGGAATAGGAAAATAGCGCTTGCCGGATGTGTGGTGTATGTTCTGGCGCCATATCGACTGCTTTGTATATATCTCAGAGGAGCAGTGGGCGAATATACAGCGATGTTATTTCTGCCGTTGGTACTTTATGGATTGTATGTCATCTATGCGGAGAATGACAAGAGAGCAAAATGGCTTCCTTTGGCGATAGGATTTGCTGGATTAGTACAATGTCATATTATTTCAACGTTGCTTACAGCTTTGTTTGCAGCACTGTTTTGTTTTGCGAATTTGAAGAAAACAGTTCGATGGAAAAATTTTAAACAATTACTAATTGCAGTGTGTGCAGTGGTAGTGGCAGATTTCTGGTTTATTGTTCCGTTTTTGGATTATTTTCAATTTGAATATCGAAGTACAGAATTAAATTTATTGGGAAAGATGAATGCGCATGGAACATTTCTCAGCCAGTTGTTTGCACTTTTCCCAAGAGGTACGGGAGATGCGTATACAATAGATGGTGGCATTGGTCAGACTGGTGAAATGTCATATCCGCTCGGGGCTGCGTTTGGGATGGTGGCAGTGTGCTATTTCCTTTACCTTTTAGGAAGAGAGAAAGATAAAAAACGAGAGCCGGATAAGCTTATAAAACTGGGGAATTATGCGTTGGTCGGAGGAATCCTTGCGACAATTATGACCTGTGTATGGTTTCCGTGGGATTTTATTCAGCAGGCATTTGATGGAAAACTGGCGCTGATCGTACAGAATATACAGTTCCCGTGGAGAATATTAGGGATAGCCTCTTTGTTATTTTCAACTGCATTCATCTGCTTGCTGGGAAGTTTGAAAAGTACAGGATATCGGAAAGAAGCAGTAGTATTAACAGGATTGGTTGTTGTATTAACATCCATATCCGCATGTTATTTTTATAGTGATAATGAAGATCGAAGGGAGCCGCTCTACATACAGAGTGAAACAGACATACATTCAGAAGTAGGAGAGGGAATAGAATATTTGCTCAAGGGAACAGATATTGGAAGCTGGCTAAATGATGAAGTAATAATGGATGAGCCTATAGAAAATTTCGCTTATGAAAAAGTAAAGGGAAGTAGTTTTATCACATATAAAAACAGTACAGATTCGGAAGTGTATGCAGATATTCCGGTATTTTGTTACAAAGGATATCAGGCAAAAGATATTGATACAGGTGAAACAATAGAAATTATGTCAGGCGAACAAAATAGAATCAGGGTAGTTATTCCTTCAGGATATGAAGGAACGATAAAAGTTCGTTTCCAGGAACCCTTGTATTGGAGAATCAGTGAAGTAGTATCGATAATTGGTATATTAGGTGGAATTTATATTCTACTGAAAACAAAAAGAAATGTGGAATAATATTCTACAATAAAAATGGGAGAACGTGAGTTGAAAACAAAAGTAAAAATAGAGAAGAAGCTATCATGGAAATTCGTTGTGGTGCTTTTGGAAGCAATTGTAATTTTATATAGTGTTTTGATTTTTATCAGACCAAATCAAACCTATTATTTTGAAGGCTCTTCTTTAATCAGCAAATATGGCATATTTGTGGAAGATTTTATGGATTTGTATGGAGATGGTTTTTATCTTGACAGCAGTCTTCATGCAGATGCAGAAGATCTTTCAGAGGATCAGAATGAACTCGATTTGATGACAGTGGAATCTCCGGCAGTCGACCTGAAAAGAGGCAGCTATAAGGTCACGATTAACTATCTGGTTGGAGACGGAGAGGAAACGTATACTGCTTCGGCTGATTATAATACATGGCCTGTAATCACTGAGCGAACCGGTGTAAAATTTGCAGAGGATCAAACAGAAGTTACTTATGAATTACGATCATCAATAGGAATAAAAGGGTATAAAGTCACAGCTAATTTTAAAGATGCTATTTTCTTATTTGTACATAGTATAAAAATTGAAGAGACAAATGACTGGAAAAATGTCAATCTGATTCTGGTATTATTGGTAATTTTCTTATTGGATTTTATCTATCTTTATTATAAACGTGTACCGGAACAGAAAAAACGTTCTTTTAGAATCTGGATCAGCGCATTTGGAATTTTAATTTTGTTTTCTTCGATGCCGTTGCTTTCAGTTTATCAAAAAGCGGGACATGATCTTCTGTTTCACTTGTATCGCATAGAGGGAATTAAAAATGCCCTTTTAGATGGGCAATTTCCGGTCAGAGTTCCGTATTCATGGCTAAACGGATATGGATATGCAGCATCCATCTTTTATGGGGACAGTTTCTTATATTTTCCGGCTGTTTTGAGAATTATAGGTTTTACTGTCCAGGGAGCATATAAAGCATATGTGCTGGTTATCAATATCGCAACAATTCTGGTATCCTATTATTGCTTTTATAAGATTATAAAAGACCGGAAGATTGCATTTGCGGGATGTACAGTTTATTCATTGGCACCGTACCGGTTGCTCTGTACGTATCTTCGGTGTTCGGTTGGTGAGTACACTGCAATGCTGTTTTTGCCACTGGTTTTATATGGGTTATACAGAATTTATGAAGAAACAGATAAAAAAGTGAGGTGGCTTCCATTGGCGCTTGGCTTTTCAGGATTGATTCAGTGCCATGTCATTTCCACTTTACTGGCGACGATCTTTACAGCATTATTTTGTCTGGCACATTTGAAGGAAATATTTCAGTGGAAGAATTTTAAGCAATTATTGATAGCGGTATTTGCAGTGATAATAATTGATTTCTGGTTCTTGGTTCCTTTTTTGGATTACTTTAGATTTGATTATTATAGTACGGAATTAACGGCGCTTGGAAATACAAATGCGCAGGGGACATATCCGGTTAAGCTGTTTACTTTATTTCCGCGTGGAGCCGGGGATGCGTATTCCGTAGCAAAGGGCGTTGGGGAGACGGGAGAGATGTCCTATCCTCTTGGTGCAGCTTTTGGCGTAGTCGGAGTATGCTATTTGTTTTATCTGCTCAGTCGAAAAGACACAGAGAAAAAAGATAAAATAATCAAAGCAGGGAACTGCGCCCTGATTGGCGGATGTATTGCGACCTTTATGGCATGTGTCTGGTTCCCTTGGGATTTTATCCAGGAAATGTTCAATGGGAAATTTGCGATGATAGTGCAAAACATTCAGTTTCCTTGGAGAATACTTGGAATAGCATCCCTTCTGTTTAGCGTTGTATTTATGTGCTTAATAGTTAAGTTAAGAGAGTCTGATGATAAACAAATAACCAGAGTGTTTGGCTTTTCTGTCCTAGCATTGATTTTTATTTCAGCGAGTTATTTTTACAGCGATAATGAAGAAAGAAGATGGTCGCTTTATTTACAGGAAGAGGCTGATATTGAAAAATCAGATTCCAATGCAAATGCGGTGATGGGGGGAGAATATTTACTGAAGGGAACGGACCGGGATTGCTGGCTGGATACGGATGTGTGGTCGGAAGAAAAATTGAGCACACTGGATTACTGGAGAGAAGGCGGAACCAGTTTTGTTACCTGCCAGAATGATGGAGAGACAGAAACATATGTTGATATTCCGGTATTTTGTTATAAGGGATATAAAGCAAAAGATGTTCAGACAAAAGAGGAACTTTTGATTGCACCGGGAGAACAGAATAGAATCCGGGTAATTATTCCTGCAGGATATAATGGAACGATCAAAATAAGATTTTGTGAACCGTGGTACTGGAGGATTAGCGAGCTGATATCTGTTATTGGAGTTATTATGATTTTAATCTGTTTCAAAAAGAACAGAGACATTAAAAAAGAGGGCAGCTGTATCAAATGTATAAGGTAACTCAAATAATTCATGAATTAAAATCTAAAATATCCAGAAAGCAGATCAACATTTTGATCAGCGTGATCAGTACTGTTATTGTAATGAAATGGCTGAATGGATTTTTACAGATAAACAGGCTAAGCCATAGTATTTGGAGTGTTTTTGCAGCAGTTTCTGTTTATTTCATTCTTCAACACTATGATAAAATTCAAAAAAACATAGATTGCAGAAGAAAAAAATATATTTTTTGCTTTTCTGCATTATTTGCAGTATCAGAAACTGCCGGGAAAGGCCTTGTACATTACGCAAATGTATTTGCATGGAGCGTATCTGGTTTATTGGAACAGTTTGCTGTATGGGCAGTGTTGTGCGGAATTGGATATTGTCTGATACAGATTGGAATTGAAGCAGGTAAAAAAGTACAGATTATTGAGAAATGGAAAGCTGGAAACCGAAAGCATGGAGAGATTTTATTTCCCTGGATTGCGATTGTGATTGGATGGATGCCAACCCTGTTAGCGTATTATCCGGGAATTTTTGCATATGATGCGCCTAATCAGATTATTCAGGTGTTGAATTCGTCATATTCCACCCATCATCCAATTGTCCATACAATTTTGATGGGTAGATTATTTCAGTTAGGACATGTTCTTGGGGATAATAATTTAGGTGTTTTGTTTTATTCCCTGATGCAGATGTTTATACTTGCATTTTCATTTGCGTATTGCCTGAATTCACTGTATAAATTGGGATTAAAAAAGAAATATACCGTTATTTTAACAGGGATTATTATCCTGTTTCCAGTAAATAGTATTCTGGCTGTCAGTCTGACAAAGGATGTCTTATTTGCAGCATTTACTTTATTGTTTGTTACCAGTGGAATAAATATATGTTTCAAACAGTGTGGCAAGAGAACGTATGCGCTATATCTCTGCGCGTTAGTCGGCATGATGTTGTTTCGAAATAATGCAGTTTATGCTGGAATTGTTGCCAGTGTGATTTTGGCGTTTCAGAAAAAAAGAAATAAGGGCAGTATCAGAATATTGGTAATAGCGATCTGTATTTCTTTGGGAATTGAAAATATGCTTACAGCGGCAACGCATGCGCAGCCGGGAAGCATCGTAGAAATGCTGAGTGTGCCGTTGCAGCAAATGGCAAAGGCGGGAAAAGATCATTTGAATGAAATGTCAGAAGATATAAAAGAGGAATTAACCTTTTTTATACCGGAAGAGATTGTAATAGATTACAGTCCGTCTATCTCGGACGGGGTAAAGGATCGTATAGATGGCGAGAAAATAAGAGAAGATTTCCTGCGGTTTTTAAAAATATATATCAAAATAGGTGTAAAATATCCATTAGAATACATAAATGCATATGGGATTCTGACGCAGGGATTTTGGTATATCGAAGATACCAGCCATGCGGGAATCTATGGAGAAGGAATAGAAAGCAGAGCGGGGTATTTGCTGACAAACTATAAGGAGATGCCGGAAGGATATGAAGTCAGACATATCAGTTATTTCCCATGGCTGGAAAACCAGTTTGAAAATTTATTTTCGGCAAATAAAATCTTTGATATTCCAATTTTATCGATTTTCTTTGTACCTGCTTTTTATAGTTGGATCTTGGCAGCATATGTTATGAGGATGCTTTATTATAGAAAAGGACTTTCTGCGTCAGCATTGGTACTTGTATTGTATTATTTAACATTACTGTTAGGACCGACATGTATTGTCAGATATATTTATCCTATTATGGTGTGCGTCCCTGTTTTATGCGGTTGCATATTCTGTGAGCCTGAGGTATAAAAAGATATATAGTTTATGAGGGGTGGGTGAAATGAAAACAATTAGCGTAGTAATCCCTTGCTACAACGAAGAAAAAAGTATCAGGGAGATGTATCATCGACTGAAAAAAATATTTGAGGAAGAGCTGACGCAGTATGACTATGAAATCATCTATGTGGACGATTTTTCAAAAGACAATACCCGTGTGGAAATAGAAAAATTATGTGCAGAGGATGAGAAAGTAAAGGCTGTTTTCAATGCGAGAAATTTTGGATTTGATCGCAACGTATTTCAGTCTTATCAGTATGCGACAGGGGACTGTGCGTTCATGCTGTTCGGGGATCTGCAGGACCCGCCGGAAATGCTGCCGGAGTTTGTGAAAAAATGGGAAGAAGGCTATAAGTGTATTGTAGGGCAGCGGAAAAGAAGCGATGAAAATCATTTCATGTATGGTTTGCGGCGGTTGTATTATAAGGTAGTGGACACGCTGTCGGATACAAAGCAGATTGAAATGGTAAATGGATTTGGATTATATGACAGGGTATTTCTGGATATCCTAAAGCAGATTGAGGAGACAAAGCCGTTTTTTAAAACAATTTTGAACGAATACGGGGTGGATCTTTGCATTGTTCAGTATGAGCAGTCGGTAAGCCACAGAGGAAAGAGCAATTTCAATTTCCTGAAAAATTATGATTTCGCAATGCACGGTATTACCTCATCGACTAAACTGCTGATGCGGCTCGCTACGTTTATCAGCGTATTTGTCGGAATTGTCTGCATGTGTCTGGCGATTTATATTTTCATTCGAAAGATTCTTTTCTGGGATACTTACCCGCTTGGTTCAGCGTCCATTATGGTGGGAATCTTTTTCCTGGGAGCGATCCAATTGTTTTTTATCGGTGTTTTAGGCGAATATATTTTGAGTATCAATGAGAAGGTGAATCGCAAACCGCGTGTTGTAGTGGAAAAAATGATTAACATGGAGAAAAAAGGAGAACAGGAATAGGATGGCAGCGTTAAAAAGGGTGAATGGAAAGTGGACAAGAAAACAGATTTTTTACGTTTTCTGGCTGTTGATCAGTATAGTGTTGTTTTACAGTTTTATTTACAATGATATACTGGAAACAATGCGTGTATCGATTAGCTTTTGGGAAGAACTGATCCACGGGAACCTGCATTATTTTTATGGCGGAAGATGGCAGCAGACATCCGTTGCATATGTGAAAGAAGTACAGCCTGTATATGATTTTCCGATTTACATCGTTTTTGCTATTTGGAATTTCCCGATCTGGCTGGTGGAGCACTTTGGAAAAGTGGACGTTATGAATTCCGTTCTCTGTATGATGTGGGAAAAAACGCTGCTTTTAGTTTCGGTACTGCTGATTACAAAGGCACTTTACCGGTTATGCCGGACATTGGATTTGAATGAGAATTTAAGCAGTCTTGCATGTTTGCTCTTTTTGTCTTCCAATTTTTTTATGACTTCTGTCATTATGATGAGCGCGTATGATATTATTGCACTTTATTTTGCAATCAAGGGAATTGACTACTATTTCCAGGGAAAAAATAAGGGGTTTTTATTATGCTTTATGTGCGCGATTCCATTAAAATTCTTTGCACTGCTTTTATTTGTACCGTTGCTACTTCTGAAAGAAAAAAGAATCCCGCAGATTATCGGCAGCGGAATTTTGAGTATTTTGCCGATTCTGATCTTTCGTTTCTTGCTGCCGTGTCGTGCGGTGATGGGAGACGCTTCAACGGTTTCATTTAGTCTGACAAATATGTTAAAGTCGACAGAATTAAGCAATCTTGCATGGATTTATGCGGTATATCATGAAGCACCGATTGCAATTGGTCAGATGTATTTGTCGATTGCAGCGTGGATCATTTTATTTTTAGTATGTTATTTTGTAAAGATCGAATCGCAGGAAAGTCTGAAGCAGTGGGGAATTTATGCCTGCTTTATGTCCTATGCGATTTTATTCGTACTTTGCATGTCGCATTCGTATTGGTTACTGATTATGATGCCTTTTATGGCGATTATGATGGCACAGAATTCAAAATATTTATATGTGAATATGATCGTCGAAATGCTTTTAACCTGGGGAATGATTTTTGCACAGATTTTTAAATTTCCGTGGTGTTTTGGAAATGCATTGGTAAACGGAATGTTTTTACCGCTGTTATTGGGGAAGCAGAGCACGTTTCAGAGTGTTACGCCGATGACACTGGTGAATCAGTTTGTCAGCGGGGATAACGCATCGAGCTATCTGATCGGAATGGGATGCACGGTTTTTGCGGCGGGAATACTGGTATTTTCGGTACTGAATCTACCCTGCCTGAAGGATAAATTCCGTTTCATCAATATGGATGAAAAACCGGCGACATGGCTGATGGTTTTACGAATGATATCAGGAATTGTAATTGCAATGATTCCGATTGCAATGTATGTGATTGGAGTAAAAGCAGCCTGAATAATATAAAAGAGGCAAAGAAAATGAAACAAAAAGTAATTTTAATTACCGGTGCAGCCGGATTTATCGGTTCGAATCTTGCAAAGAATATTTTGCAGAAAGATTCAGAAGTTCAGGTGATCGGTATTGATAATCTGAACGATTATTATGATGTCAGCTTAAAAGAATATCGTTTGAAAGAGCTGGAAAATTGGGATCATTTTTCTTTTCATAAGGGAAATATCGCAGACCGCAGTTTTCTGGAACAGATTTTTCAGAAATGGGAACCGGAAATTGTTGTGAATCTGGCGGCACAGGCCGGTGTGCGTTATTCGATCACGAACCCGGATGCTTATATCGAGAGCAATATCCTTGGATTTTATAATATTCTGGAATGCTGCAGGCATTCTTATGATGACGGAAAGCCAGGTGTAAAGCATCTGGTTTATGCTTCCAGCTCCTCAATTTACGGATTAAATAAAGAAGTACCGTATCGGACAGAGGATAAGACAGATAAGCCGGTCTCTTTATATGCGGCAACGAAAAAATCCAATGAACTCCTTGCCCACGCATATAGCAAGCTGTATGGGATTCCATGCACGGGGCTGCGTTTCTTTACGGTATATGGCCCTTGCGGAAGACCGGATATGGCGTATTTCGGATTTACAAATAAGATGGTAAAGGGCGAGAAAATCCAGCTGTTTAATTACGGAGATATGTACCGTGATTTCACTTATATTGACGATATCGTTAAAGGCGTATCTGCAGTGATGGAAAAGGCTCCGGACACCAATGAAGATGGGGTGAGAGTGAAGGTTTATAATATCGGAAATCATCAGCCGGTAAGCCTGAAATTTTTTGTTGAAACACTGGAAAAGTGTCTGAGGAAAGCCGGAGTGATCGACAATGAAGCGGAAAAAGAATTTCTTCCGATGCAGCCGGGCGATGTATATCAGACTTATGCGGATGTATCGGAGCTGGAAAAGGATTTCGGATTTAAACCGGATACACCGTTGGAAGTGGGACTGACAGCGTTTGCGGAGTGGTATGCTGGGTATTATCGAAGGAAATAAAATGAAAAAAAAGGATCAATAAAAAAATCAAGATAGATCAAAAGAGAATAGCGATATTTACAGGAATTGTACTTCTTATCAAATAGCAGGATGTATTTTAATTGCGAATAAGGGAACCTTGAAAGAATCTACAAGCTATGAATGTTATACATATATTGAATCTGGTCAGGCGGATGATTATAAAGCACAGTTGTAAAACAGTTTTCTGGAAAAGAAAGTGTTATCGAAGTTCCCAGAAGTGAAAGGTAAAAATAATTAACTGCAAAGATATTTCAGAGAAATGAGATAAACCCAAAAAGAGGAGTCAAGATGCATAGGAAGGGACGGGTTCTTGTTGCAGTTGTTGCCGAATACGAAAAGATGCGCTATGATGGACAGAGATAGTTGAAAGGATATAGAAGGACTATGAAACGAACAAACACCATTTTATATCTCGTTGTTCCCTGCTACAACGAGGAAGAGGTTCTGCATAAGTCGGCAGCGGTTCTTTTGGACAAGCTGGATCGGCTGATTCAGGCGGGGACGATTTCGGATAAGAGTAAGATTTTATTTATCAACGACGGCAGTAAGGACAGCACCTGGCAGATCATTTATGAGCTGACACGTCAGAACAGCAAATATGCGGGCTTAAGCTTTTCCCGCAATTTTGGTCATCAGAGCGCGATCCTGGCGGGGATGATGGCTGCAAGAAGCAAGGCGGATGCGGTTGTGACAATAGATGCAGATTTACAGCAGGATATTGAAGCACTGGATCAGTTCCTGGAATGTTATCAGAATGGCTGTGAGATTGTCTATGGCGTGCGCAATGACCGTGATACCGACGGATTTTTCAAAAAGATGACAGCAGGACTGTTTTACAAGCTGATGCATGTGCTTGGCTGCCAGACGATTACGAACCATGCGGATTATCGCCTGATGTCAAAGAAGGCATTGGATGCGCTGTCAGAATTTCATGAAACGAACCTGTTTCTGCGGGGATTGATTCCAACGATGGGTTTCCAGTCGGATATTGTTTATTTCGATGTAAAGGAAAGAGAAGCCGGACAGTCGAAATATACATTGAAAAAGATGATGACGCTGGCAGTAGATGGAATCACTTCCATGAGCACCAGACCGCTGCAGATGATCGTAATCCTTGGATTTCTGACCTTTTTGTTCAGCATTGGACTGTTTATTTCCTGTATCGTGGACTGGGCAAATGGTGCGGTTGTTGCCGGCTGGACGACAACGGTGGCTTCTACCTGTCTGATTGGCGGTATTACACTTTTATCCCAGGGAATTATTGGGGAATATATCGGGAAAATTTATATGGAAAGCAAAGGACGTCCGCGGTATATCGTGGATTCCATGATCTTGCGGGATGCAGAGGATAGCGCAGAGGAAGAGCAGGAAAATGAGCGTAAGGATTGATATTCATGCGGATGATTTTGGGGAATCCGTTCATGCAAGCAGAGATATTCTGGAATGTTTAAAGGATGGAAAATTGAACAGTATCAGTGTGCTTGCAAATATGAGCTGTTTTGAAGAATGTGTGAGGCTGTATCGGGAGGCACAGGAAGAATTTCCATGGCAGCCGGCAATTTCTGTCCATGTAAATCTGATGGAGGGCAGCTGCCTGTCGGATCCGAAGGACTTACCGGATCTGGTGGATGAAAAAGGACATTTTCAGATTTCCTGGGAGAAGCTGTTCTTTGTTTCTTATCTTCCGTCCAGAAACAGGTTCAAAAAACAACTGAAAAAAGAAATTGAACTTCAGATTAAAGCTGTGACGGGAGTGTTTTCAGAATTGAACCTGCAGGAGCTTCGTATAGACAGTCATCAGCATACCCATATGATACCGGTTGTAGCGGAGGCACTGTTTGAGGTATTGGAAGAGCAGGGCTGGAAAGCGTCTTATATCCGGGATGCAAAGGAGCCGTTTTTTGTATTTTTGCAAAAGACTTCTTTATACAAAACCTATCGACCGGTCAATTTTGTAAAGAATATTTTATTGAACTATTGTTCTGCATTATTGCAGAAGCGGTTCCGGAATGCAGGGATGAAGCCGATGTATCTGTGGGGACTGATCATGAGCGGGCATATGGATGAAAAGCGAATCCGGCAGCTTTTAACGGATATAGAAAAAAAGGCAGAGCATAACGGCAGGATGCTTGAAATTCTGTTTCATCCAGGTCAGGTATTAAGAGAAGAAATATCCGATGAATTCAGTCAGGAAGATGCCATTGTGTTTCATGTTTCTCCGGATCGGAGCGTAGAAAAGCAGGCGGTTTATGCATTGGATCTGGCACAAAAAGCAAGAAAAGGAGAACGCTGATGGATAAAATAGCGGTACTGATTCCCTGTTATAACGAAGAAAAAACGATTGAAAAGGTTGTCCGGGATGCAAAAGCGGCGCTTCCGGAGGCTGTTATTTATGTATATAACAACAATTCTACCGACCGCACTGCAGAGCTGGCAGAAAAGGCCGGTGCAGTGGTGCGGCAGGAATATAAGCAGGGGAAAGGCAATGTAATCCGCAGGATGTTTCAGGAGGTTGATGCACTGTGCTATATCATGGTAGACGGCGATGATACCTATCCGATGGAAAATGCGCGAGAAATGGCGGACCTGGTGCTGGAACGCAACTCAGACATGGTAGTGGGTGACAGACTGTCTTCAACGTATTTTGAAGAGAATAAACGCCCTTTTCATAATATGGGAAACAGTCTGGTTCGTGCGTCGATCAATGCACTGTTCAAATCGGATATTCGGGATATTATGACGGGATATCGTGCATTTTCCTACCGTTTTGTCAAGACATTCCCGGTACTGTCCCGTGGCTTTGAAATCGAAACGGAGATGACGATTCATGCGGTTTATAACAATATGCAGGTAGATAATGTTGTGATCACATACCGTGACCGTCCGGAGGGCAGCGAATCCAAGTTAAATACGTATTCGGATGGTTTTCGCGTGCTGAAAACGATTTTCCGGATGTTCCGTCAGTATCGCCCCTTTGCATTTTTTGGGCTGTTGGCGCTGTTGCTGTTTGTGATTGCAGTTGGGTTCTTTATTCCGGTTGGAATCGAGTATGTGGAGACTGGTCTGGTGCCGAAGTTCCCGACACTGATCGCCTGCGGATTTGCAGGATTAGCTGCATTACAGTCCCTGTTTGCGGGCCTTATCCTGCATAATCTTGGCGTGAAGGACAGAAGGGATTTTGAATTCCGACTGCAGATTGTGGGGAAAGATACGAAAGAATAAGGTTAGTGGAAAGTAGAAAACGAAAAATGAATCTGGAAAAGAGAACGGTACGAAATAAAGTGTGGTGGATAGCGGGAGCAATATTGCTTCCGCTGCTCCTGTTTTTGGCATTGGGAGCACAGGATCAGGTTGTTTCTTATTCTGTATTTAAAGTGCCGGCTGTATCTGCCTATTATTTTATCTATTATGCAGAAAAATGGTTCGGTGTATTTCATTTGTTCCTGACAGCAGCGGCAATTTTAGTTGCTATCGTGATTGCAGTCAGAATTTCAGATCGAAGTTTATATGAGGGGGCTCTGCTTCGGATATTCTTTGGAACGGCTTCCGTATGGTTTTGTTATCAGGCTGTTGTAGTCAGAATCGGAGATATGGAATCTGTTAATTCTGTCAGAGTTTTTCTTCAGATTTTGACAACCCTTTGGTGGATTGCAGTTGTGATGGATGGAACCGGCTGGATTTGTGGGCATGTGTTGAAAAAGGAAACAGTGGAAAAGAAAGATGACTGGAAATGGCTGTTTTCAGTTTTACTCGTAGTGCTCTTTATAACCTGGCTTATGCTTGCATGGTCAGGAAAGTATGTTTATCCACAGGGAGATGATTTTGAATATGGTGCAAACAGTCATCTGGCATGGGTGCATGGAAAAGGCGTTTTAGGTGCGTTTGGCGGTGCATGTAAAACAGTGGCAGATGCCTTTGGAAGCTGGCAGGGAACATTTTCTTCTATTTTTCTCATGGCACTTCAGCCAGGAATTTGGGGAGAACAGTATTATCATCTGACTCCTGCAGTATTGTCCGGGTTATTGAGCGCAGCTGTACTAAGTTTTTCTTATCAATTCTTTCATACATTGTTTGGAGCCGGAAAAAGGGAGGCAGGGATTCTGGGCTGTCTGCTGGCAATTTTGGCGTTGCAGCTTGCACCGGCCAAAGTATCTGCTTTTTACTGGTGGAACGGAGGAATTCATTATACCGGTGCATTCAGCTTTTTGCTTTTATTCACGGCATTTCTGATACATGCGATTGCCCGAAAAGAAAAAAGAGTGCTGTATAGTGTGTTGGCAGCATGGATGGCAGTCATGGTTGGCGGCGGAAATCTTGTGACGGCGTTGATCGGAAATGTGGTTACAGGATATGTGATCTTGATTTTGTTGTGGAGAAAACGAAAGGATCTGTTAAAGTATCTGGCGGTTCCCGGAGGAGCGATGCTGATTGCGTTTTGTGTCAATATAGCAGCGCCGGGAAACTGGATCAGGCAGGGAAAATCCGGTGAGATTGCATCCTATGGTGTAATTGGTTCTATTTTAAAATCCTTTGTATTGTGTATGCAGGATATTGCGGGAGACTGGACCGGGATTTTCTGGGTATTTTTGATTTTAATGGTACTTCCTGTTTTATGGACAATAGCATCTAAAACAGAGTTTGAATTTCCGCTTCCGGGAGTCATTACTTTGGCAGGATACTGTTTCCTTTCTGCAATGTATGCACCGCAGCTGTTTGCACTCGGACAGTGGGGAACGGGAAGAATTGAAAACATTATGTATGATATGTTTTTGATTTTGACCGTTGTTCTTGAATTTTACTGGATCGGATGGATTCAGAAAAAACAAAAGCTGTACTGGAACGCCGATTCTCTAAAATGGTATGGTTTTTGTACAGGAATGACAGTGATATGCTTTTTACTGGTATCCCTGGCATCGCCGAAAGAAATAACCTCTGCAGCAATTGTAAATGCAGTCAGGAGCGGCGAAGCACAGGCATACGCAGATGCAATAGAACAGAATATTGTGACCATTAAAAATTCGGACGAAGCTCTGATTTTAATTCAGGAGCCGCCGAAAACTCCGGAGCTGTTTACGACAGATGAAATCGAAACCTGGAGATTTGGAACGGCGGAGTATTACGGAAAAAATAAAATTCGTTATTATGAAGAGTTGGATAAGTGATCGGAGATGGGGAATAAAAACACAGATAAAACTGAAAAGACAGAAAAGACGGAGGCTTTTACGGTGAAGAAACTGGCAGAATGGATTAGTATAAAGAAAATAGCAGCAGCTGTGGGAATCGCGTTTTTAGCGTCGATGGTACCCAACTGGTTATTAGCGTTTATCGCCAGACCTTCGGGGGACGACTACGGATATTCTGCAGCAAGCCATCAGACGTGGCTTCATACGCATTCTGTGATCGAAGTGTTTCGGACAGGTCTGGAAACGACAAAGCAGATGTGCCAGGTCTGGAATGGAGACTGGTTCAGTGTTTTTATATTTACGCTGATGCCGGAGGCCTTTGTATACAGAAGTTTTTGGATCGTACCTGTGTTCTGGACACTGGCAATGATTGCAGCCACTTATTATATGGTACATGAGTTTTTTACAAACTATTTTGGCTTAAAATGGTATGAAGGCGGAGTAGTCACATTATTGATTCTGCTGATGTTTTATCAATGGATTCCAAGCTCCGGAATCGGTATGTACTGGTATGTTGGAGTAATCCACTATATGATGCCCCATGTTTTGGCAATGCTTTTGATTGGATTTTTACTGAAATATTTAAGAACGGACAAATTCAGATATATTATCTTTTCTGTTTTGGGAATGATCGCAATCGGAGGGAGCAGCTATTATTCGGCATTTCTGGTTTTATTCAGTTATGTATTGATGTTTGTGATCGTGAAAAATAAAAAGCGTGCAGGGGTGTTTGCATTCCCGACATTTGCCGGAATGATCGCTTTGTACTTTCAGGTTACAGCGCCAGGAAATGCAGCCAGAGTAGGTGGAGAGCAGATGGGCTTCAGCGTAGGAAAAGCAGCTTTCACGATTGTAGAAGCGTTGTGGCAGGGGGCTGTAAATGTAGTAAATTATGGGAGGGAGACTCCACTTTTATTTGTGCTGTTATTCTTTGTGGCAGTCGTAGCATGGGAATGTCTTTCAGAAGCAAAATTGAAATTCGAGTTTAAATATCCGGTATTATGGGTTGGCTATATGTTTGGCGTGTATGCGGCAATGTATGCACCGGAGCTCTATGCAGCAACGGAGGTGTCCGGAGGACCTGGAACGATGGAATATCTGACGTTTATTTTAACGTCAGTTTCCTCCGTTATCTATGTAGAGGGCTGGATCTTGCGAAAACTGGAACTGCGTCATACTCTGAAAAGAAGAGAAATTTATCATAAATGTATCACAGTTCCGGCGGTATTTGTTTGCCTGGTTCTGTGCCTGGTATTTAGGGGAAATCTGAAGGATTCGTTATTTTACAGCTCCTGCAGTTATATTGCAAGCGGTCAGGCAGCAGATTTTAAGGAACAAATGGAATCCCAGGAAAGAATATTGCGGGATGATTCCATTAAAGAAGCATATCTGTGTCCGACAAATCCGGAGCAGGGACCATTGATGCATATGCCTGTCATCAAAAATCCGGAAGCATTTACCAATAGAGTTGTCGGAAGTTTTTATGGAAAAGATATGGTTACAACAACGGAATAAACATCAGATAACAATTACAGATAGGATGAATCCAGCGTGAAAATAAAGGAGAACAGTGTGAATAAAAAGCTTCATATCGAAATGCTGCGGATCATAGCGGTAGTGATGGTCATCCTGAATCATTCGGATCTATAATATACCTATATTTGTGGAGAAGCTGCTTAAAAATGAGATTCAGACTTCTTACTGGTACCTGTATGAATATATAGGAATTTTGATGATGCTTCCATTTCTTGGGGCAATTGCGAGAAATGTGGATTTGGATTGCATGAAATACTTTCTGGGATTGGGTTTGATCGTTAAAGTTGGAGTGTCTATGATCGGACAGTTTACGGGATATTCTATGCCGATGAGTTTTTTTGTACTGCAGAATAATGTTTTTTATGTTTTGCTGGGATATTTTCTGGAAAGAGCAGTTAGTGCAGAAAAATGCCGACAGCTTTCCGGGGGGAAGCTATCGGCTGGTCTGGCAATGAGTGTGATAGCAGCTGCAGTTATGGTGATTGCTGACAGAAAGCTGAGTGGGGAATATCATGAATCCGTATTGAATCTTATGATCCCGCTGATGGCTTGTGCAGTTTATCTTGACGTCCGCAGATTTTTTGTAATGCATACGAATATCAGAGGAGCCGGGATCATAGCATGTCTGGGCAGCTGTGCATTTGGCGTATACTTACTGGAGCATATCGGTCAGAAGCTATTCCTGAAACTGTATTTGCAGCTGGCAGATCGGACATTCGGAATATTTGCATGCTCTGTTTATATCTGCTGTATTTTGCTGTTTAGCTTTGTATGTACATGGCTTATTCGAAAAAGTAAAATAGTAAGAAAATTTATTTAGCAGATTGGTACAGTTCTTTTTGCGGAAACATGGGAGGATGTAACGAAAATCCATGCAAAGGGAACAAGACTGACGCAAAGAACTTTATTGCGTTCGTAGCACTGATGACTCTCAGGACTAAACCTGAAAGTCGTCGAGAGTTAATTTTTCAGAAAGTTCACAGATAATATTGGTAATTGATTTGGCGAGAAATGCATAAGGCTTTATAATAAAGTCGTAAGCAAGTCGTAAGTAAGTCGCACAAACCGTAAATATAGCCTAAAAAATAAACCTTAAGAGATGGCACGACAAGTCCATATTTTATAAATAGTACCATGTTAAATTCCTGAAAATTAGACGGTTACCAATCCCTGCTTGTTAAAAAGCAGGGATTTGTAGTATGATAAAGAATATCAGAACCACAGAAAGGAACACACTTATGCTGCACGAACTGGAATATCCATTTGACAGTGAATATATTTTAAAAAAATCAAAAAGCTTGAAGCGTCGTCTGCTGGAGGAGAACACCCAGCGGATTCCGAAGAAGATCGCGGTGCTGGGAGGCTCTACGACCCATGATATTATCCGGATTCTGGAGCTGTTTTTGCTGAATCAGGGAATTGAACCGACCTTTTATGAATCGGAGTACGGAATGTACTGGGAAGATGCGATGTTCGGCAATGAAGAATTGAACGCGTTTGGACCGGATCTGGTTTATATTCATACGAGCTTTCGAAACCTGCGCAGTCTGCCGGAGGTAAAGGATTCTCGGGAACAGGTGGAGGACAAGCTCAGATCGGAATTTGAACATTTTCAGGTGATGTGGGAGAAGCTGGCGGATACCTGGCATTGTCCGATCATTCAGGACAACTTTGAACTTCCCTATTACCGTTTGATGGGAAATCAGGATGGTGCGGATTTTCACGGCAGAACCTGGTATGTGAACCGGATGAACCAGATGTTTGCAGATTATGCGGCAGAGCATCAAAATTTCCTGATCAATGATATCTGCTATCAGTCTGCGGCATATGGTCTGGATGAATGGTCTGCGCCGTTTTTCTGGCACATGTACAAGTATAGTTTGTGCCTGAAGGCGATTCCATGGATGGCACACAACGTTGCGAATATTATGAAGTCGCTTTACGGAAAAAATAAAAAATCGCTGGTGCTGGATCTAGACAATACGCTTTGGGGAGGCATTGTCGGGGATGACGGTCCGGAAAATCTGGAAATTGGACAGGAAACGAATCTGGGACAGGTTTATGCGGAATTTCAGTCCTATGTGAAGTCACTGAAAGACTATGGCGTGATGTTGAACGTCGCGTCCAAGAATGAAGAGGAAAATGCACTTGCAGGCTTGAATCATCCGGCAGGGGTGCTGAAGCCGGAGGATTTCCTGATCATTGCGGCAAACTGGGAGCCGAAGAGCCGGAATATTCTGGAAATTGCACATCAGTTGAACATTTTGCCGGACAGCCTTGTGTTTGCAGATGATAATCCGGCAGAGCGGGAGATTGTGCGGCAGCAGGCACCCGGCGTGACTGCGCCGGAAATCGGCAAGCCGGAGGATTATATCCGGGTGCTGGATCGCGGTGGCTATTTTGAAGTGACATCGCTTTCGGAGGATGACCGAAAACGAAATGAAATGTATCAGGCGAATTTGAAGCGTGAAAAGGCGCAGGCATCCTTTGCAGATTATACAGAGTATTTGAGATCCCTGGATATGAAAGCCACGATCCGAAGCTTTGAACCGGTTTATATGGCAAGAATTGCACAGCTGACCAATAAGAGTAATCAGTTCAATTTAACGACTCAGCGTATGACACAGGCACAGATTGAACAAATGGCGGCGGATGATTCTTATATTACTTTATATGGAAAACTGGAGGATAAGTTCGGGGATAACGGCGTTGTTTCTGTTGTGATCGCCCAAAAGGAAGAGAAAGCAGCGCATATCCGCCTGTGGCTGATGAGCTGCCGCGTCCTGAAACGGGATATGGAGCTTGCAATGCTGGATGAGCTTGTGGAACGGTGTCAGGAAGCAGGAATCGAAGAAATTTACGGATACTATTATCCGACGGCGAAAAACAACATGGTACGGAAATTCTACGGAGAGCTGGGCTTTGAGAAGTGTTCGGAGGATGAGGCTGGAAACAGTGTCTGGAAGCTGAACACAGCAGGCTATGAAAAACGAAACCATGTGATCGAAGTGGAGAGCTGAGTATGTTATTTCAGTCATATATTTTTATCCTGCTGTTCTTTCCGCTGTGTCTGCTGGGTTTCTGGGGGCTAAAGCGCCAGAAGCTTTTGCAGCTCTGGCTGATTGCCTTTTCCCTGTGGTTTTACGGAGCAGCGAGTCCGTATTATCTGTTGCTGCTGCTGGGCAGTATTGCATGGAATTATGCTTTTTTTCGCGCCATAGAGCGTGGCATTGGGCGTGTTACAGAGCGTGTTTCCGGGAGTGCTATGGAGCGCGCAGAGTATGGGATGGAACGTGACAGCTCCCGGAAAAGACTTTTGTTAGGAATTGGAATTGCAGGAAATCTTGCATTACTTTGCTTTTTTAAATATTTTAATGCAATATCGGCTGGCTGGAGTCAGATGAAAGGGCTGGAGGATCCGATTCTGCAGCTTGCATTGCCCCTTGGCATCAGTTTTTTTACCTTTCAGCAGATTGGATTTCTGGCAGATGCTTATAAAGGAGAGGTTGGGGCGTGCAGCCTGAGGGAATATGTCCTGTTCGTTTCCTTTTTCCCATATGTGTCGTCCGGACCGATTGTTAATGCGCAGGAAATGCTGCCGCAGTATCGGCAAATCGGTCGGCAGCGTCTGGATTGGGTAAAGTTTTCCGGCGGACTGTATCTGTTTGCGCTGGGGCTGTCAAAAAAGGTGCTGCTTGCGGATACCTTCGGCAAGGCGGTGGATGCAGGCTATGGCAATGTGGCAGGACTGTCCGGTACAGATGCCTGGCTGGTGATGCTGTTTTATACGCTGCAGCTGTACTTCGATTTCAGCGGCTATTGCGATATGGGGCGGGGCATTGCTCATATGCTTGGCATGGAGCTTCCGGTGAACTTCGATTCTCCCTACAAGGCGTCCAACATCATTGAATTTTGGAAACGCTGGCATATTACGTTGAACCGTTTCCTGAGAAAATATGTATACATTCCGCTGGGCGGCAACCGGAAAGGTACAACGCGGATGTATTTGAACTTATTTATTGTATTTCTGGTCAGTGGAATCTGGCACGGCGCAGGCTGGAACTTTGTCCTGTGGGGAGCGCTGCATGGTGCGCTGTATCTGGTTACTCGGGCATGGCAGCGGAGGCAGCCATGGCAGCAGTGTGCGGCGGATGTGCATGTTCATAGTGGAACGAAAAAATCCGGTGTATTTTCTGCAGTCCAACATGTGCTTTGCGTCGCTCTGACCTTCCTGTTTTTGAACTTTACATGGATGCTGTTCCGTTCTGCAAATCTGTCACAGGCAGGTGAGTTTATCGGACGGTTAATCGGCGGTGGCTTTGCAGCTCCGTCGGTTCAGATCACAGAGACGTTCAATTTGGAAGAGTTTTGGTATGTGATTAAGATTTTACATCTGGATCGTCTGCCGGGAAGCGAGCTGTACTTATGCTTTGGTTTTTTGGCAGTGGCGCTTTGGCTCGTCTTTTTTGCACGCAACGCAGGTGAGCGGGAAAAGAGCTTTGAACCGAATGGAAAAACGATGTTCGTGACGGCATTTTTGATGATCTGGTGTGTGGTGTCATTAAGCGGTGTAAGCAGCTTTTTGTATTATCGGTTTTAGAGGATGTTTGGCTTAAATTGAGGAGTAGTGTGAAAAAATAAGCGTGATCGCTTATTTTTCGCACTGCTATTTGTGCCGCAGGCGTCACAAAGTAGCTATGATCGCAGAGCAGAACTGGAAGTTCTGCTCGCGATTCCTTCGGCGCAAGCGCCTGCAGAATGGAGATTTTCATGGACATAGAATTTTACAACAAACTGAATCAGGCTCTACATGGAGATGCGGGAAAAATTGACCGGGTTATGCGTTTCCGCTATCTCAACGAGTTCGTCAAACCCGGACAGATCCTGTTTGCAGGCTCCAGCCTGATGGAACAGTTTCCCATCCAGGAATTTATCGCGGATTTTGACCTTCCGCTGACCATCTATAACCGCGGTGTCGGCGGCTTTACCACATCGGAAATGCTCGCCTGCATGCAGAACTGCGTTTATGCGCTCCGTCCCGCCTACATTTTTATCAACATCGGAACCAACGACTTAAACGATCCCGCCTGCACGCCAGACGTTCTGCACAACCGCTATCGCACCATTCTTTCCGGCATCCGCGAACATCTTCCACAGGCAAAGCTGTTTCTCCTCGCCTATTATCCGGTCAATCCGGACGTCGCCGACGCAGGCATGAAAGAAGTGTTAAAAGTCCGCAACAATGACTGTATCTGCCGCGCCAACGAGATGGTAAAAGAGCTCGCCGCTGAGGTCGGTGCAGCCTACATAGACGTAGGCGATGACATCAAGGATGAAAAGGGACAGTTAAAAGCGGAATATACCGTAGAAGGGATGCATATGTACGCAAACGGCTACAAAGCGGTGCTCGACCGGCTGCTTCCGCACCTTTTAACGTTAAAGTAATAAAAATACACTTTAGAATGGAGCCTTCAACCAATGTACACAAATACGACACAATATTTACGTGCTCTCGCCTCCGATCTTGTCCATGGCTGCCGCCGCACAGCTGCAGACGGTACTGTGATTTATACCCCGGACGGCACTGCCAGCTATGACGGACTGTGGCTCCGCGATTTTTCCTATATGGTGGAATACGCAGGCTTCGCCATTCCGGATCAGGATATTGTAAACTGCATCCGCTATGCGGTCCGTCACCGCCGTGCCGACGGATGGATGCCAGACCGGGTGACGACAGACGGTCTGGCTGTTTACGCCGCCGGAATCGCTGCAGCTCCCGTCGGAGAAGCGAATCTCGACAATACGCCGTTTTTGATTTTCACCGTAGACAGCCTTTCCAGACGGATGGATCCGGAAACCTTCCTGCCTCTGTTTACCGAATGGGAGGCCGATCTCGAGCAGGGATTGTTCCTGCTGCCCATCGACGAAAACGGTCTGGTCTACAATGACGTTCAGAAACCCCATTCTCCTTACGGCTTCACCGATACCATCGGCAAAACTGGCACGCTTTACATGGAATCCCTGCTCTACTGGCGCGCCTGCCGCATGATGGAACACATGTGCAAAACCTACGGTGTCGGAAATCCGGACCACTTCGCAGAAGCTGCCGAATCTGTCGAGCGTTCCCTTTCCCTGCTGTTTGATCCTGCTGCCGGCGCTTTTTATGCCGCAACAAAAGACTGCCATCAGTACGACATCTGGGGCATGGCGTACATGCTTTACATTGGCTTTCCCTGCTCTGCGGACGAAAAACAGGCGGTTCTCTCTTTTCTGGAAAAAAATTATGATGCCTGCGTCTACCGCGGTCAGGTTCGCCACCTCTTAAAAGGACAATACTGGGAGCGCCTGCTGATCGATGTCGAACCTGAGACCTACCAGAACGGTGCTTACTGGGCAACTGCCTCCGGCTGGATGATCTGGTGTCTTGCACAGCAAAATCCCGCTCTCGCCGTCCGCGCCTTAGAAGACGTGGTTTCCTGTTTCAAAACCGACGGCTCCTTCGAGTGCATAAACGAGGGCTATGAAAAGCTGCCTCTTTTCGTCGTCAGCGCCACTAACGTCTGCGGAGGCTTCGAACGCACGATTTCGGATTTCCCTGAATTTGGTGCCGGAAAGATTGACTAAGCCTGCAGCACCAGCCTTTCAAAAACCTGACCATCCTGCAAAACGTTTTTTATCCTATAGAAGCCGGATTTTCTTTGCGATAAAAAAGCTGTCCTGTGATCCGTTTTTCATCACAGGACAGCTTTTCTTTTTTTATTCATGACGATAGAATGCTCGCAGAGCGTGCATTCTATTGTTGTGCCTCACAAGATTGCCAGGGACAAACGCGGCGTTTCAAATAAATATTCGAAAACATAACAGCATGCTCCCAATGCATAGTCATCCTCTAAAAGCTGTGCCTCTCTCAGCTCCAGCTTCGTTTCCATCTCGTTGATGTGATATTTTTTTATAGTTTCTTCCATGATATTCCAATATGTTGTCCCCTTTAACGGCTCACAGCTTGCAATCAGCACCATTTTGGGTTCCAATATCTTGATCAGGTTCGAAATCGTGATCCCGAGATAAAAAGCAGCATCCTTTAAAATTTTCTGGCTGACTGCATCCCCATTTCGGGACAGCTTCATAAAATCCCGCATTGTATAATACGACTCGTTTTCACTATTTGTCAGTTCCTGATACCTGCGATTTAATGCCAGTTCTCCTGCATAGGCATCCAGACACCCGCGATTGCCGCAGACACACATCGGACCTTCTGCATTCAATACAGTATGCCCGATATAACCGGCATTGCCCTGTACCCCATCCATCAGTTTATTCTGATACATGTATGCACTGCCTATGCCGGAACGGATTCCAATATAAACAAAATCCGAATTGTCCTCCCGCATATACTTCTTCTTTTCTACAAGCGCCAGTAAATGCACGTCATTATTTACATAAACCGGAAGATGAAATTTTTCCTGCAGAATCCGCTGCAATTCAACATGCTCCCAGCCCCGGATTCTCGTGATGTGCAGGGATCTGCCTTCTGTCTTTCGAATCGTTCCGCAAATCCCGACACCGATCCCGACGATCCTGGACCGTACAGAGGAAAATTCTTCCAGCAGATGCTCAAGCTCCCTGAGCATCCGCGCCAAAACCTCTTCCGCCTGCGTATCTATCTTAAACAGGATTTTCCGTCTGCCCACAATTTCCCGTTTCGCATTTGCAAGCGCGATCCGGATTGTCGGAAATTCAAAATCAATTCCAATCGCATACGCAGAATCTCCATTTATGCACAGCAACTGAGGAGGCCGTCCTCCTGTCGATTCCCGAAAACCGCCGTTTACTACAATTCCTTCTTCTTTAAAAGAATTGATGATCTCCAGGATCGTAGGACGACTCAGCAGTGTCTTTTCCGCAATTTTTTCCAGCGTAACAGGCTCAAAGGCCTGTATGCACTGCATTACCAGATATTTGTTCGCTTCTTTGATCACTTTCGTTGTATTTTTTTTCATTCGCTGGTTGGTCCCCCCGTTTTTGTCACTCTTAAACCAGTATTATTGTAACATTATTTTTTCCGCACTTCCACAACTATGTCAGCAAACCAAACGAAAAATATTCTAAATTCGTTCATATTTTCTGGACAATGCAGTGTCTGACATTTGGGGGAACCACATGACATTTTATTTCTGTTTCAATATTCAGTGCTTTGCAGGATAGCGCATCGGCACGAGTCTAGCTTTCATCAGCGCAAATACGATACTCGGAACCAAAACAAGCTGAATCACTAGACCGGGCAGACAGGTTACAAAATATCCGGTTGCCCATGCTGCCAGGGAATAGCTTCCCGGCGAAAAGATCAGTGCTCTAAAGAGACCGGCGATCACACGACCGATCAACAGACCACAAACAAGGCTGATGTACAGATCCGCATAAATTTTTCCGGTGCGCACAAATTTCATGAACAGACCGCAAAGCAGGCCATACGCGCCAAGCTCCACCATCATGCAGGGCAGATAACCCATCGCAGGCATACCGGTCAGCAGGCTGGATAACAGCGGACCTGCCAGGCCGCACAGCAGACCATAAGGCCAGCCCACCAGCAGACCGCACAGCAGTACCGGAATATGCATCGGGCAAAAAATCGCCCCTGCATTCTGAATGGAATGGAACGCCATCGGCAGCACCACACACAGCGCAATACATACAGCCGTAATCATTGCGCGTTTTACCTGAGACATTTGAGACATAACATTTCTCCTCCTTGAAAAAAATATCTATTACACACGACGCAGTCCCTCATCTTTTTTTAGACTGCGCTGCGGTAATTTTTCATTTCGATTTCATCCCTCTGATTTGCATTTCATCATGGTATTTTTCATGCATTATTTTCTATTTTTGCAGGAATACCTGCATAATCAAAAAAATCGCACTCGCGGCAATCGCCACATTCCCGTTGCGGTTTGGCAGTGATTTTTTCTTCTTTGTTCGCCGCCCCGGCCCGCGATAACCTCTCGCCTCCATCGCACACGCCAGTTCATCCGCCCGACGAAACGCTGCCAGAAACACCGGAATGACCAACGGCAGAAAGCTCGCCGCACGCTCTGTCAGCTTTTTGCTTTCAAACCGAGCCCCTCGTGCAGTCTGCGCCATCCGGATTGTCTCCGCTTCCTCTCCCAGCACCGGGATAAACTGCATTGCAACCCCCAGAATCATCGCGATTTCTTCCGTCGGAACACCGACCTTCGAAAGCGGTGAAAGCAGCTCCTCCAGCCCATGTGTGATTTCCATCGGCTCTGTCGTGATCGTCAGCACCATGCAGAAAACTAAAATCAATATCAGGTGAACGACCACCATCGCCCCCTGCCGGATTCCCTCCCGGCTCAGCCGGAAAATCCACCAGCTCCAGATGCAATGCTCCCCGCTGTAAAAAAACGCATTCATCAAAAAGATCACTGCTAAAAACCGACACATCCCTTTTTGTTGTTTTATCTGCTCCCGCAGGGATATCCCTGCCAAATACGATACCGTCAGCGCCGCTGCCGCCGCGGCGATACAGCCAATCAGCCCTTTGGACACGATCACCGCTGCAATCACCAGGCACAGCCCCAGCAGCTTTCCTTTCGCATCTGCCCGATGAAAAAATGTATTTCCGGGGCGATACTGCCCCATCGGCATCTGCATCATCTGTTTTCTCCTTTTTCCCCAGTCAACGCACCGATAATCTCGTCCCGCAGCGCCTCATAAGTAACGGGAAGCCCGCTGCCCGGCAGCACACCGTTTGCCCGCAAAAGCTCCGCTGTCTGCGCTGCTTCGCTGCCGAGCAGTCCGATCATCCGAAGCGCCCTGCTGTCTCCCAATACCTCCTGACAGCTTCCATCCATTACAATTTTGCCCTGCTTCATTCCAATGATCCGTGCAGCATGCTGTGCCAGTGCGTCTACATTGTGGGACACCATTACAACTGATACGCCCTGCCCTGTCAGCCCTTCCAGAAATTCCAGAAACATCTCCCGCGCCATCGGATCCAGTCCGGCAAGCGGCTCATCCAGCATCAGAAGCTCCGGCTTTGTCGCCAGAACACCGGCGATCGCCACTCTGCGCTTTTCTCCGCCGGATAAAGAAAGCGGCGACTGATCTTTGATTTCTTCATAGGAAAATCCCATCTGCTCCAGCGCCCATCTGACGCGTTCCTGTTTTTCCTCCCGGCTAAGTCTGCTGTATTTCAGTCCGAAGCCCACATCCTTCTCCACGGTTTGTGCGAAAAGCTGATATTCCGGATACTGAAATACCATTCCTACTTTTCTGCGCAGAACTGCCCGATCGAATCGTCTGGAAAAAATATTTTCCCCGTCCAGCAGAATTTCTCCGTCCTGCACCTCCAACAGTCCAGCCATCGCCTTTAACAGCGTGGTTTTGCCGCAGCCGGTGCACCCGACGATCCCGACAAACTCCCCTGCCCCGATTTGCAGGCTGACCTGATCCAGCACCCAGGCTGCCCCATATCCAACTGTTAATTTTCTGACTTCCATCTGCATAGCGCTTCTGCCAGCTCCTCTTTCGTCAGCGGGCATCGGTTCAGTTCAATTCCCGCCAGTTTTAAATCTTCATACATCCGAACTGCCATGGGCGGTACAATTCCCGCCTGTATCAACAGTCTGCTGTCCGTCAGAATTTCCCGCACACTCCCCTGTGCAAGGACGGTATTCGGATTCTTCTGTCCATTGGGACATCCCATCAAAATCACCTGATCTGCCAACACAGCCTCTTCCACATCATGGGTGATCATAACAACTGTTTTTCCACAATCGCGCAGCTTTTTCATCTCTGCCAGTACTTCCCGGCGTCCTTTCGGGTCCAGCATGGAAGTTGCCTCGTCAAAGATCAGGATCTCCGGGTTCAACGCCAGCACCCCCGCCAGTGCCGCCCGCTGTTTCTGCCCACCGGACAAGCTCGACGGAGAACGCTTTTCATACCCTTCCAGCCCGACCAGTTCCAGCGCAGCTTTCACTTTCGATGTAACCTCCTGTTCCGGAACCTGAGCGTTTTCCAGACCAAAAGCGATATCCTCTTCCAATACAGAAGAAACAAACTGATTATCCGGATTCTGGAATACCATGCCGCATACCCTGCACAGTTCCCACTTATTTGCAGGATTTCCTGCATTTATACCGTTTACAAAAAGATTACCGTTCTGAAGCGGCAGCAATCCATTCATCAGACGCACAAGCGTGGACTTTCCGCAGCCGTTGCATCCAAGGATCGCCGTCCATTCGCCCTCTTTCAGCTCTATATTCGCTTGTTCAAATACCGGAATGCTCTCCCCGTCCCAGAAATAGGAAAATCCCAGTCTACTCCCCTTTATCATCACTTTATTCCTGTTTGCAATCTATTCTGATGTCAAAAACTGCCGTACCGCCGCTGCACCGGTTTCGTTCAACTGCACCTGCTCTATCGTCGAAATTTCGCACAACAAAAGGGAACCTGTCTTTTTGAAAGACAAATTCCCTTCCTGGCAATTCTTTTCTTCATGATCCGGATCGTCCTGTGACCACCATGGTTTTCCTTATTATGACCTTATTATGATAAGGATCATCACGATAATTGTTACGATCGTTTCCGTCTTTCTGCCGCCCGGCTCCCTTCGGGGAGACTTACCTGTCTTCTTCAAAAGACACCGGCAGATTTTCCGGCTGTATTACTTTCTTACAGCAAATTTTGTTTACCTGATATCGATAGTATTGTAACAAATTTCATTCCAAAAGGCAAAGATTTTTTGCCTGCAAATCTTTCTGCGAACGCTCCCTTTGTTTAATTTTTAACTTTCGCTTTTTATCTTGAACCATTTCAATTTTATGATATAATTCAATTCAACAGTATCCGGTTTTTATGGATCATGCCGTATCCTGTTTTTTGAACTTTATATTCGATTTAAATTGCTTTTCATTTTTAAACTTATATTCATAATTTGAACTCTATGTTCAAGCATCATTCATGACAATAGAATGCTCGCAAAGCGTGCATTCTATTGTTTGTAGGAAAGGAGCCTTCTATGTCAAACATAGCCTATGAACTTTTTGCATCCCGTTTAAAAGAATCCATGAATCAGCAGCAACTGAAACCGATTGATCTTTTACATCTCGCGGAAGAACAGAATTTAAAGCTAGGCAAAAGCCACATCAGCCAGTATGTCAACGGCAAAACCATGCCCCGCGCTGAGATCCTGCAGTTTCTTGCAGATGCCCTCCAGGTCGATGCAGACTGGCTGGCAGGGCGCACCGGTTCTGCACAGGATTTCAGTTCAGAAAAATTGAACTCTGGCAGTACGAAGCTTTCGAGCGAGTTCAATTTTTGTCCTCATCCAGACACGGTCAACGGTTCCTCCGCAGCAGGTTCAGTTCAATCTTCTGCATTCTCCAAACGTTCCGATTCGGTTCAGAAGAAATCTTCTTCCCGTCAGGATGGTTCAGACTTTTCCGCTCCGTCTGCTTCCCAGCCGACGCTGTTTAAAAAGTCTTCTAAATTGAACAATGTTCTTTACGATGTCCGCGGTCCGGTTGTCGATGAAGCTGAACGGATGGAATCCTCCGGCGTTCAAATTTTAAAATTGAACATCGGCAATCCCGCCCCCTTCGGCTTCCGCACTCCCGATGAAGTCATTTACGACATGCGCCAGCAGCTGACGGAATGCGAAGGCTATTCTCCCGCTAAGGGACTGTTTGCAGCCCGCAAAGCAATCATGCAGTATGCACAGCTAAAAAATATCCCCAACGTCACCATCGAGGATATCTACACGGGAAACGGTGTCAGCGAGCTGATCAATTTAAGCATGTCCGCCCTGCTGGACGACGGGGATGAAATCCTGATCCCTTCCCCCGACTACCCGCTCTGGACTGCCTGCGCAACGCTTGCAGGCGGCAAAGCCGTCCATTATCTCTGCGATGAGCAGGCAGACTGGTATCCTGATCTTGCCGACATTCGAAAAAAGATCACGCGCCACACGAAAGCGATCGTCATCATCAATCCCAACAATCCGACCGGCGCGCTTTATCCGAAGGAAGTTCTGGAGGGAATCGTGGAAATCGCGCGTCAGCACCATCTGATCATCTTTTCCGATGAAATTTATGACCGACTGGTCATGGACGGCGGCGAGCATATTTCCATCGCATCCCTGGCTCCCGATCTGTTCTGTGTCACCTTCAGCGGTCTGTCCAAGTCCCACATGATCGCAGGCTTTCGAATTGGCTGGATGATTTTAAGCGGCAACAAAGCCATCGCGCAGGACTATATCGAGGGCATCCGCATGCTCTCTAATATGCGCCTGTGCTCCAATGTTCCCGCGCAGTCCATCGTCCAGACTGCCCTCGGCGGCTACCAGAGCGTCAGCAATTATTTAACGCCCGGCGGACGGATTTATGAGCAGCGCGAGTGCATTTATCAGGCATTAAAGGACATTCCCGGACTGAGCGTTGTAAAACCGAAAGCAGCCTTTTATATGTTCCCAAAGCTCGACGTCAAAAAGTTCCATATCACCAACGACGAACAGTTTGCCCTCGATCTTCTGCGCGATAAGAAAATCCTGCTCATCCATGGCGGAGGCTTCCACTGGGAGCAGCCTGACCACTTCCGGGTCGTATATCTGCCCCGGATCGAGGTACTTAAGGAATCTGCGGACAAAATTGCGGACTTCTTAAGCTACTACCAGCAGAACCGGCGCTGAGAAAAAAACAGCCCTGCGGCACAGGAGCTTGCTGTCAGAACCTCCCGCCGTAGGGCTGGTTTTTCTCTTTCTCAGAACTTCAAACTGCGCTTTGAACATCACCCTGGTTCGATCTGCCCGAAAGCAGCTTTTTTCGCATATAAAGGTATCCCGGAATCAGCACCAGATCGGCGCCCATCCATGCCAGCACCTCTGCGAATAAAATTCCATTTTCTCCAAAAAGCACCGGTAAAATCAGCGTCGCACCAGTTCTCATGATAAATTCAAAAATTCCGGATACAAGCGGAATCACGGTATTTCCCATTCCCTGGATCACGCTGCGGACGATATGTAAAATATACAGTATCCATAAGAAGCTGCTCATAATCCGCAAAAAGCGCCATGCAACCACCGCAGCCTGACTGCCCTGGGCTGCATCTGAAGAGATGAAAAGTCCCAGAATATTTCGTCCGAACAGAAACATCAGTCCGGTAATGACAAAGGAAGTCAGCACGCCGATCAAAACACCGATTCTGGTTCCTTCCTTGATCCTGTCTGTTTTTCCCGCACCGAGGTTCTGACCCGTGTAGGTAACCATTGCAAAGCCATAGGAGGTCGCTGCCACCTCAAGGATACCATAAAGCTTGCACGTCGCCGTGTAGCCTGCGATAAATGCAACGCCAAAGCTGTTTACCACAGTCTGCACGATCATGCCTCCAATGGCGATCACAAGGTTCTGAAATGCCATCGGTAGTCCAAGATAGATCAGTTTCCCGCAAAGTCCGGCATGAAGTCTCCATTTGGCGGCCTTCCTTTTTTCTGCAAGCACCTCGATCCGGCACAGCTTCCACAGACAATATGCAGAAGCAAGGGTCTGGGCGATCACAGTTGCAAGCGCTGCACCCTTTACGCCCCAGCCAAGCTCCAGAATAAAATATAAATCCAGCGCAATATTAAACAGCGCTGCGATAACACATGCTGTCAGAGGTGTTTTACTGTCTCCAAACGCCCGCAGCATAGCCGCAGTAAAATTATAGAGCATCATCAGCGGAATACCGCCAAAGAGCACATACAAATAGTCCAGACAGATCGGGCGAATATCAACAGGAACCTGTAAAATCCCGACCAGACCAGGTAATCCGATCAGAATACCAACGGTAAATAAAATCGCCGCCACTACTGCCAGAAAAGACGCATGAAAAATGGTTTCCTGAAGCGCCTCCTCTTTTTTGGCACCAAACTGCTGGGAAACAAGGATGCCAAAGCCCTGGGTGATTCCCTGAATGGTCCCCAGAACCAGCCAGTTTATCGACTCTACTGTGCCGAGTGCTGCCAACGCATCCACTCCAAGTATTTTTCCCACAATGGCCGTATCAGCCACCGTATAAAACTGTTGAAATACATTTCCCAACATCAACGGCAATGCAAAGCTTAAGATCAGCCTCGCCATATTTCCCTGCGTCATATCCATAACACCGGATTTGTCTTTTGTTTTCATCCTGTTTTCTACCCTTCTTTTTTATTTCACAATTTTCTGTGATATCCCACAGTACTTTCCACACTTCCCATATTGACTTTTTTCCGCCATTCATTTTATGATGAAGAAAAAAATTGGAGGATTTCCATATGCAGCTTACAATTAAGCATCCTTTTCTCTGTCTTCCGGTTGTATCCCACCCGAAAGATACCAGGGTCCTGAAACTTTTTGACGGCGAAAAGCTTCTTTTATGTGTTTATTTTCCTTTCGGAGAAGCCGCTGCAGACAACGGAACCTATTCCTACGAATATCTTTCCCCTCTGCCGGTTTCTGAATGGATGGGACGCACGCTGACCCTGTCTGCAGAGTTTCCTGCAGGTTTTGAAGATGCAGTCACTCAGACTGACGAGCTTCCTGTCTCCAGCGAAGTGCATCCGGCTGTCCACTTTACAGCCAACGCAGGCTGGATCAACGATCCAAATGGTCTTGTTTACGACAATGGAACCTATCACTTATATTATCAGCACAATCCCTTCGGTGTCAATTGGAACAATATGAGCTGGGGACATGCCACCAGTACCGACCTGCTCCACTGGACACGGCTTCCTGTTGCCATGCTTCCGGATGAAGAGGGAACCATCTTCTCCGGCTGCGGTCTGACAAACGAGCACAGGGATGAAATTCAGGCAGCTGCTGACAGCAACCTCTATCGAAGCCTTCCCAAGGATGCACTCCTGTTCTTCTATACCGCAGCCGGCGGCAGCCATGACAGCGCCTGCAGCGAGGGAAAAGACTACACCCAGCACACAGCATACAGCACCGATCATGGTCTCACTCTGCAGAAGCTTCCGGGAGCAGTTGTTCCGTTTCTCAAAACAGACAACCGTGACCCCAAGGTTTACTGGCACGAAAAATCCAAAGCATTTATCATGTCCCTTTACTTAAAAGGCACGGAATATGCCATCCTTCGTTCCACAGATATGCTCCACTGGGAGATCACTCAGCAACTGACTTTTGAAACTGCCAACGAATGTCCCGATCTGCGCCCGATTTCTACGCCGGACGGCACTGAAAAATGGATTTTCTATACTGCTTCCAGTGAATACTTTATCGGCGATTTTGACGGCTTCCGCTTTACCAACTACAGCGCCGGCAAACGTGCTTCCTATACAGAACTCGCTTATGCCGGACAAACCTATAATAACGCACCTGACCGCATCGTACTGATTCAGTGGCTGCGCACCCAGAATCCGGAACGTCTCTATACCGGCATGCTGACGTTGCCCCGTGAACTTGAGCTGATCAAGCAGGATGGTGAATGGATTCTTGCACAGCATCCTGTTCATGAATGGTTTGATGCAAAAAAAGCAGCGAACACACTCTTCCACGCAGCTGACACCACATCCTGCCAGGCAGAGCTGACTTCTCCTGCAGCAGTTGGCATTGACGTATCCCTTGGCAGCACCGGCAAAGTTTCCTTCTCCATTTTAGGAAATGTCTGCGCCTATGATGCAGCAACCGGTATCTTTACATGTGCAGATAAAGCCACCCAGCTTCCTGCCGGCTTAACAGAGCTTCATCTGATTGCTGACCGCGGCATTCTGGAGCTTTCTGCTAAACAGGATACCGTCATTGCCTACTGGGAGTTGCCTGATGACCGTACCTGCGGAACCATTACTGTCAATGCTGACACACCGATCTGTGCAGAAGCATGGACGGTTCGGTAAAAGCAGCTTGTATGAATTACAGGCATTTTCATAACAGATATCATTAATATAAAAAGCCGTCCGAATAGAAGCTATTTTCTTTCGGACGGCTTTTTGACATTCCTGTGACAGACAATAGAATGCTCGCAGAGCGTACATTATATTGTAATGAATAAAAAGTGG
>OLOX01000232.1_pt1 | contig 57993 bp, 37 predicted proteins | sample 1672091 | NCBI WGS metagenome assembly OLOX01 (sample SAMEA3136644, study PRJEB25190) | human gut metagenome | reverse complement strand
TTTTATCATACTCAAGTTTGTCAAAAGGAATGTAAAGAACATCCTATTGTATCTGGTCTTAGCGGTGTTTTTGGGAGTCGCTATAAATATGCTTACAAATCTAATTGAGCTTTGGTCGTCCGTCGCGATGATGATTATAGGGTCATAACCTTGTATGTAATATGAGTATCATACTCAAGTTCTACATGATGCCTGGAATTTTTGCGAGGTCGAGAGGCAGGCGCAGGCGGTAGGAACTTTTCCCGACGGTAAGTCGATGCTCGTGTTTGCTACTGCCAGGTTCTAGTGCGCTGCTGACGGCGAACGGGCGTCGAAGAAATGTCCGAACCGCCGCCGGGCAAGTGATCATCCTGGAGCCAATGGGACAGTGATATGAGCTCAGGCATCCCGATGCATTCGCCTCGGAACGCTTTGTCAAAGGCGATTGGAAATGTTAACGGCATTGGACGGGCTCAACGCAAATCGAAATTAAGCAATGATAGATTTCAACAGATAGCGACGGCTCTCTACATGCACAAACTTCTTGCATCGGAGGGTGTCCACGAACATCGTGCAGAGAGTCTTGCTGTTTTTGTTGAGAGAATGAACAAACATGTCGACTATTACGAAGGCAATGATCAAGTCACTTCGGGGTTTGATTTCACTACCAAGCTCGTTCGCGCTTGGTTGCTTGATTGAATTCGCAATCTAGGCAGCTGTCTAGATTGCTCTAGTGGTGTCCAGAGTGTTTTTGCAATCAAGTGCAAATTTTAAATAGTAGTAAATTAATAATTGCTATTAGATATTTCTAGTAATCTGTAAAAAATAAAATTAGAATCATTAAAAGGAGGTATTTCTATGATACTTGGCTTTTCTGTTAAAAACTTTCGAAGCTTTAAAGACGAGAGTTCGGTTTCTTTTTTGGCAAGCAATTACTATAAAGAAAACAGTGACACTTTACTGAATGCGGCAATTCCTGGCTTGAGTGGAGTTGAAGTTCTACCGGTCACAGCTATTTATGGTCCAAATGCATCTGGCAAATCGACGCTTATTGCAGCTGTGCAGGAAATGAGAAACGCTATCTTGTCTTTACCGAACAATCTAGGTGATACAGGGGCTTTTTATCAGCCGTTTGCGCTAGACAAAGATTCGGATTCTCAACCTACTTCTTTTGCCATAGAGTTTTGCACTAATCGGCTGGACGAAGGCGATGCTTTATCCAAAGTTGTTCGCTACCTCTATTCTTTTTCATATAATCAAAGCGGAATAATTGATGAGGAACTCTCGGCGTATTTCACAAAAATGCCGAGAAAACTATTTACAAGACATGTCGATGAGTCAGGTGTCACAATTATTGAAGGGTCTGAAACATTTCCAATTCCAAACGAGATAAAACAATATATCGGAAATCACATCCTTGTTATTTCATTTTTTTCCCAATCTGGCTTGGCGAGAGCGGGGAAAGAAGCGCGCGTGATCTCTGATTGGTTCAAATATGAACTTACTGTTGTCAATCGAGGACCAGGCGCCAATCCTGCTCAGATGTTCAGTGGGGATATTTTGGATGGCACATCTGGAACAGAGCTTCAAAGGATGATGATTCGTCAGATAATGAAGAAAGCTGATGCAGGTTTAAATGGGGTCGAAGTCGAGCGTACTCCCATCTCAGATAGCAATCTTCCTGATGAAATGCGTAATATGCTTGCGCCCGATATATTGAAGTCTTTAGAAGGCAGATTTCTGAAATCGTTAATATTTAAACATCAAGGATCTGGGGACGTTTTCAGGGTGCCAACAGAATCAGAGGGCACGCTTCAGCTCTTTGCCCTGTCTGGATATGTTGCACAAGCGCTTGAGTTAGGGACTGTCTTGTTGATTGATGAATTGGATGCATCTCTGCATCCAGAGTTAGGGATCGAGCTTATTAATATGTTCCTAGATCGAGAGATAAACAAAAATGGGGCCCAACTGATATTCACGGCACATAATCCTTGTCTTATGAACGGAGAGAAGATGCGGCGTGATGAGTTTTGGATTACAAAAAAGGACGAAGAGGGAGTTTCAGATTTATACCCAATAAGCGATTTTAAGGCAAGGAAAGGCGAATCAATTCAATCTGCCTATATGCAGGGTAAATATGCTGGATTACCAATGATTCCAAAATGTTTTGGGCTATGTGTTCCCAAATAGCCTAAGGCGGGCAATTGTCATGTCGAGACGGAGCAGATACTTACGCAAGAGACCTTCGTGTGATCCACTCCCGACAGCCATGTATGCTGCCGAAGGAGAGAATACAGAGCGAGAATACATCGATGCTCTTGCTGGCAACTATAAGCTTGGAAAACGGTTTAAGAGGGTCAATTCTGCTTCAAATCCTGAGTCTGTAGTAAAAACTCTTGTTATAAAAAAGAAAGCATTAAGTAAGCAGGGTGATATTAAAGACTACTGGATAGCTGTATTTGATACCGAATTTACCGAGTCTCGAAAAGAAGGTATAGAAAAAGCACGTATTCTTGCTAAGAAAAATGGCATATTGTGCATAGAGAGCACCCCATCATTCGAGTATTGGCTATTGTTGCATTTTGCGTGCATTGATAGGCCGTTTGTTTCGCAACAAGAGATAGAAAAGGCTTTGAAACAGTATCTGCCTAATTATGCAAAGCATAAAGGCGCTTTAGCAGAGGAAATGGACGGCCTGCTAGCTTGTGTTGACCAGGCCTGTGAAAATGCAGAGTGGATTTTAGGTAACGGTATGTATGGGAATAATACAGAAATGCCCAAACTTATACAAATCGTTAAGAAAATGGAAGCAGTTCGAAAAGACTAAAGCGTTTGATTGTAAGGATTCAGTTCATGACCAACGTACCCCTCTGACACCTTATCGAGATAGATCTCTTTGGATGAGGACTTCATTTCTTTGCCGGTAACGGATTAAATCACCCCACGCACTTCGGCATGATCAGTTCTCCAGCACAGACACGTCCAGATACCTCCTCGACCTTCATTCACTGTTGGTCTCGTATTTCAACCTGGCGGTCGCAAGCGTGAGCGCGCTCTTTTCGTCAGGGAAGGTACCCATTGCGCGGGTTCTTCTTCTAATCTCCCGATTGAGTCTCTCAACGGCATTGTCAGTGCGGATGCGCTTTCAGCGGTCTATCGGGAATCGGGTGTAGCCCAGCGTTTCGCCCGCTCCCTTGCGCACGCACCTGGCTGCTACAAGTCTCATATTGTGGTTCCCGCTAATCTAAGACTTGTAACATCGGCATCATAAAGCTTCGGCTATGACAGTGAAAGTTTTCAGATAAGGCAAAGGCATGCCGATCAACTAGATTATTCTTGCTAGTGTAGCTACCAACTACTTAGCAAGGAGGCAGGAAAGATAATCGATATGCCGACGATCGAGAGTATACGCGACATGAGCTCGCGAACGTAGAGATTCAGAGGCGGACGGAAGTGTCGCAATCCTACGATCCGCAAGCACCTGGCGACGAACGACTTCTCGTCGCAAGTGCTGCGAAGTCATGGAGCGGATCAATTTTCGACTCGTACAGGTTCATCATCGACGCGACCCTCGAGGCGACTAGCATGTCTGATACAAAAAGCGTCACAGCGCTCAAATGATCTACAAACGGTCGCTCGACGAGACGCCTTCTGCAGACGGTAGCAGGATTGAGAAGACGATATGGAGCACTGGCGCACAATGTTCTGCTCATATCGTCTTCGAAGTCACTTCTTTTGGGACTTTTGTCAATTTCTGCAAGTTTTGCTCTCGTCGCTGGGGCGACGAGAGGCTTCTTGATATTCACTATATGTTGAAGAAGGCAAAGTCCCTACGCAATGCTGCGTCTCATGGCGCATGCATCATGAATGGATTTGCGGAGGACGGCAATCGTTGCGATGATTTGCCAAAGCAAATACAGAATAGCGAAATGTGGCTAAAACTTCCCAAAGCAAAGCGAAAACGTTGGAAAAGAAATCCTCGGATGCGAGAGATTGTCACATTGTTCTATTTGTTTTCGATATCGGTTGGAGAAGGAGAGGCAAAAAACAAATGTTGCAGTGAGCTGAAGTCGTTTTATAACAACGCACAAAGAAAGCTGTATAACATACCAAAGAACAACCCTTAATTGAATTTGTAATCTGAACACCTGTCCAGGTTATCTTTGCAGCCAGCGCGAAGGGTCGCCGAGCGCGATGGCCTTTTGGCCTGAGCGGGCGGCGTTTTCTTCCCTCGCTCAATCTTCTATCTTTATCCTTCCCTCTCCTCGGCTCGGGAAGGAGGCTGATATGCCAAAGGAGAAGGGAAAGCACCTCGATTTCGACGATCGCTGCGAGATCGAGGAGATGCTCAAAGACGGTGCGTCTTTCAGGCACATGGCCAAAAGGCCCAACGTCTCGACAACTACGATATCCAATGAGATAAAGGCGAACAGGACGTTCAGCGCGCCCAAGGCCATCACGAGCCATGCGCAGACGAGGTGCTCGCGCTACGGCGAATGCAGGATCGTCATGCTCTGCGATAGATGCACGTCCAAGGCCGCGAGCTGCAAAAGGTGCGGAAAGATCCGCTGCTACGACATCTGCAAGGAATACACGCAATTCAGATGCCCCAGGCTGGAACGTGCCCCATTCGCGTGCGTCCGTTGCCCGAAACGACGCATGTGCTGCCATGCGAAGGCGAGATACATCGCATCGAAGGCCCAGGGAAGACACGACAGGCGACTCAGCGCCGCCCACAGCGGCGTCGCCTTCGAGGAGGCCAGGCTCTCTCCCATGGTAAAGACCGTGAGGCGGCCGCTCTCCCAAGGGCAGAGCTGGAGGCCATCTGGTGCGTGCACAAAGACGAGTTCCCCGTCTGCGTGCGCACCTTCTACAACTACATGGGGCGAGGGATCGTGGGGCTTGCCAGCATGGAGCTGCCGAGGAAGGTCAGGTACGCGCCCCGCAAGAAGCGCAGGGAGGACTCGCCCAAGATGAGCCTGGAGGGCCGCACCTACGCCGATTGGCCCGAGCTGCCGGAGGAGATGCGCCTCCGCACGGTCCAGGTCGATTGCGTGGAGGGGCTGCGCCGCAACTCGAAGGCCATGCTGTCGCTGCACTTCGTGCGCCTGTTCCTCCAGATCCACGTCCTGCTCGAATCCAAGACCCAGGCATGCGTCAAGGGGGCGCTCGATGCGCTCGAGGAATACTGCGAGGGGGCGTTCGCGGACGTGTTCCCCGTGATCCTCGGGGATAGGGGCAGCGAGTTTCTGGACTTCGGGAAGATCGAGACGGGGATGGACGGCGCACGTCGCACGAGCATGTTCTACTGCGACCCGGTGAAACCCGGGCAGAAGGGGGCGGCCGAGAAGAACCACGTCGAGCTCCGCAAGATACTGCCGAAGGGCACCGACTTCGATGCGCTCGCGTTCGCGGACGTCTCCCTTGCGTGCTCGCACGCGAACTCGTATGTCCGGCCCGGCCAGGGAGCGGCTCCGATAGCGCTGGCATCCCTGGCCTTGCCGAGAAACCTGCTCGAGAGCCTCGGGATCGAAGCCGTCCCGCCAGACGACGTGATCATGAAACCGAGCCTGCTCGGGCTGTAGCAACGACATTCTAGCAAGCCAAGTCGAAAAGGCGGAGCCGAGGAGACGGGCTAACCGAATCCGCATCGAGACAATGCGTCCGGACTGCTTTTGCAAAAGCCTGCCGGGGGCCTGCGCGAGCATGTCCGGATGCTTCCGGGCGTCCGGAAGGAGATTGCGAACCAGACGAAATGCGACCCTTGGATCGAGCGATTGCAGCTTATCTGGACACTTGGCCAGATAAGCTTCCTGCGATTCGTCCAAAAATCAACTGTCGTCCAGATTGCTCTTGCAGTGTCCAGATTGCGATTGCAATCAACCTTCGCGCTTGGTTTTGTGAAGAAGAAAAACATTTGCCGAGAAGCGCTTGCGAATAAATGTGCTTCAATCTAATATATGCAAACAACGAAAAACGGCTTGCCGTTTTGTAAAGGGGGGTCTTCGAAAGAGGAAACCCCTTATTTTTTGCGATGAAATATGCGAGGGATTTTATCCTCCTATTGTCTATTGCACCACCATGCCTCTTGTATCGCAAATGCTGTTATTCGGAGGTCCTATACACGAGGGGTCATGAAGCTTGCCTAACAATCCTGCGCAGTACACTATCGACAACTCTCAGACTGTTACCCCCGCCCTCCGCGGCTTTGGCGTGGCCGTCCTCATTCCCTGCTACAACGAGGCCGCCACCATCGCCAAGGTGGTGGGGGACTTCCGCACGGCGCTTCCCGAGGCCACTGTCTACGTCTACGACAACGCCTCCACCGACGACACGGCCGCCATCGCGGCCGCCGCGGGCGCCGTCGTTCGCCACGAGCCGCGTCGGGGCAAGGGCAACGTCGTGCGCTCGATGTTCCGCGACGTCGACGCCGACTGCTACGTCATGGTCGATGGCGACGACACCTATCCCGCCGAGGCCGCGGTCGAGCTCATCGCCCCCATCGCCGCCGGCGAGGCCGACATGGTGGTGGGCGACCGCATCTCCAACGGCTTCTACGAAGCCGAGAACGGGCGTCGCTTCCACGGCTTCGGCAACGACCTCGTCCGCTGGCTCATCCGCGTCCTGTACGGCTACTCCTTCGAGGACGTCATGACCGGCTACCGCGCCTTCTCGCGCGCCTTCGTCAAGACCATGCCCGTCATGTCGCAGGGCTTCCAGGTCGAGACCGAGATCTCCGTCTGGGCTGTCGACCGCCGCTGGCGCGTCGTGGATGTCCCCGTCGACTACCGCGACCGCCCCGAGGGATCGGAGAGCAAGCTTTCCACCTACTCCGACGGCATGCTCGTGCTCGCCGCCATCGCGAGCCTGTTCCGCGACTACCGTCCCATGGCGTTCTTCGGCTGGGTGTCCGTGGTCCTCGTCGCGCTCGGGCTCGTCGCCGGCGTCCCGGTCGTCGCCGAGTACCTCGACACGAGCTACGTCTCCAAGCTTCCCTCGGCCGTGCTCGCCGTCGCGCTCATGCTGTGCGCCGCGCTCTCGTTTGCCGCCGGCACCATCCTGGACTCCGTGGCGCGCGCCAACCGCCGCCGCTGGGAGCTCGAGGTCTACCGCGTGATGGGGGAGTGAGAGGCTCCACACATCCGGACCGGACAGGCTTCGTTTTCTATTTACATCGAACATATGTTCGATTATAATTGGGCTATATAAACGATGCTTTGATACGGATGGTGTCATCATGAGTAAAAGTAGTCCAAACCGCCAAATAATCTTGTTTGATTCTTCTGATGGTGAGGTATCGCTTGACGTCACCGTTGATGTTGAGAGCGAAGACGTCTGGCTTAACCGCCAACAGATGTCATTGTTGTTCGGCCGGGATATCAAGACCATTGGTAAGCACATTGGTAATGCCCTCAGGGAAGAGCTCTCCAACTCCGCTGATTCAGTTGTCGCAAAATTTGCGACAACTGCGACAGATGGGAAGACATATCAAATCGAGTACTACAATCTCGACGTAATAATCTCCGTAGGGTATCGCGTGAAGTCCCAGCGTGGTGTTGAGTTTCGCCGTTGGGCAACCGGCGTCCTGCACCGCTATGTCATGGATGGTGATGGCAACAAACGTATCGGATCATGTCTGTTTCTCTATTTTCTCGATAGGAATGGCATTCTGTTCGTTGATGGAGTAAAGGCCGTGGATGACAGCACGCTTGTTGCGATGACCATCATGATTGCTGAATCCCGGGCCGATGAGAAGGAGGCAATGGTCTCCCTGGTGATGAATTTCATCACACTGGGATAGGTGGCATCGCTAAGAGTGAAGAGCGCCCCTCCGGCCTTTACAGCCCGTACCAGCTGATGCCCTCGTCCTGCCAGCCGACGCCGACAAGCTGCCAGTGCTCTTCGATGCTCGTCGTGTAGTTATGCGATCCGGCGGCCGCATTGGGGTTGTACTGACGGTAGAGCGGCACACGCTGCTGGTCGTCCGAATACCAACCGATGCCCTCGTCAGCCCAGCCTGCCGCAAGCAATGCGTCGCGCTCGACCGTGCTCGTCGTGTAGTGGTGATCGCCGGCGTTGGCGTTGTAGAGTCGATACACCGGTGTGCTCGAGCGCTCCGGTGCCGTCCAGCCAGAACCCTCGTAGTTCCAACCGGCGTTTACGAGCATGTCGCGCTCGGCTTGGCTAGCCGTGTAGAAGTGCTCGCCGCTATGGGGATTATAGAGGCGTTGCATGGACACGCTCGCATCGGATTGCGACGGCTTTGACGTCGATTCGGTAATCGCGAAGTTCGCCGTCGCCGTTCCCGCGTAGTTGCCCGTTCCCGTGATGGTCACGTTCGCGGTGCCCACGTTGACGTTATTCGCGTAGCTCAGCGTATAGTCACGGCCTTCCACGAGCTCCCCGAAGCCGCCAAGCGTGACGGTCGGGCTCGGCGTGAGGGCGCTGCCCGTGTGCGCCTGCGCTGCGATGCTCACGGTGGCATCCGCAAGCGAGCGCGGTCTGATGCTGAAGCTGCCAGTCGTCTTGCCTGCGTATTTGCCCTTGCCAGTGAGCGTCACCGTGCCCGTGCCGGCATTCACGTTGTTCGAGTAGCCTTCGATTGCGTAATCCGTGCCCTCCTTGAGGATGTTACCGTTGTCGCGGACAGTGACGGCTGGCGTCTGCGCCGCTCCCGAATAGGTGACGCTGCTCACCGATACGGAGCAGGATGCGAGGGAGGAGGTGATCTCGAATCTCGCCTCCTTGGAGCCTCGATAGTTGCCGCGCCCCTCGATGACGGCGGTGGCATCGCCCGTATAGAGGTTGTTGTAATAGCTCACGCGGTAGTCAGTGCCCTTCACGAGCGTCTTTCCGTCGATCTTCACAGTCGGATCCGGTGTGACGGCTTTGCCGGTGTAGGGCTGCGACGCGATGCTCACCGTGGCTGACGAGATGTCTTTCCTGTTGATGGTGAAGCTGCAGTCGCGCCAGTCGGTGGTTCCGCTAAAGTTGCCCTTGCCCGCGACGCGCAGCTGCGCCGTTCCCGCATCCACGTTGCCCTGGTACTCGTATACGAAGTCCTTGTTGGCCTCGAGGTCGCCAAAGCCGTAGAGATAGACGTAGGGCGTGGGCGTCGCCGCATTGCCAGTGTAGGTGTACGAGTCAACGGGCCCGATGGCGGCATAGGCGAGGCTGACGGGCGTGATCTTGAAGCTCGTGGTGACCTCACCCTGGATTCCCTTGAGACCCTTGATGGTAACCGTTGCCGTGCCTGCGTTTACGTTGTTCGAAAACTCGACGGAGTAGTTCTCGTTGCGAACGAGTGTCACGCCCGTGCTCGCCACGGTGATGCCGGGCTCGATGGCACTTCCCGTGTAGGGTTGGTCGGGAATGGCCGAGACCATCTCCGGCAGGATGACCATGACGATGGTGAACGTGAGCGTCACCGTGCCCGTGCAATTGCCCTTGCCGGTGATGACGGCCGTTGCGGTGCCGGTACCGGTGTTGTCGCTGTAGGTGACGGTGAAGTCGCGGTTGACGACAAGCTCGATGTCGCCGGCCTTGATGACGGGAACAGGCGTGACGGCACCGCCCCTCCAAGGCTGTTCGTCAATGGGCTCGATAGTCGCGTCTTCCAGTCGGATGGGCGTGATGTCGAAGGTCTTCGTGATTGTGCCCGTATAGTTGCCCTTACCGGTGAGGGTGATACGTGCGGTGCCAGCATTCAGGTTGTCGGCATAGACAATGTCGTATGCGTCGGTTCCCAGCGTCTTGCCATCAAGCGCGACGGTAACCGCTGGTTTGATTTCGGCCCCGTTGAAGGCGTAGGAGCTCTCCACGCCGGAGACAGTTGCAGTGCTTATGTCGAGTGGCGCAATCGTGAAGTTCTTGGTTTGCATACCCGAGTAATTGCCCATGCCCGTGACGGTGATGCTGGCAGTGCCGGCATTCACGTTGTCGGCGTAGGAAAGCGCGTAATCGGTGCCCTTGACGAGTGTCTTGCCGTTGATGGTGACGCCCGGATCGGGCGCGATGGCGCTGCCGGTGTAATCTGCGGAGGGAATGTCATCAATCGTTGCGCCGGCAACATCGATGGGCGTGATGTCGAAGAGGAGCCAACTGGACGAGCCCTTGAAGTTGCCCATGCCGACGACATGCACCTTGCCGGATCCTGCGTTGACGTTGTCCTCGTACTCGTAGGTGAAGTCGGTGCCCTCGACGAGCGCGCCAAAGCCCGCGAGCGTGACGGTGGGCGTGGGCTCGTGCGCCTCGCCGGTATAGGGGAGGGGCGCTATCGAGCTGAGCGTGGCCGGGAAGATGTCTGCCTTGCCGATGGAGAAGGTGCCGCTCGCGGTGCCGGCGGCATTTCCGATGCCCGTGATGGTGACCGTGGCCTGGCCGATTTCGACATTGTCGCTATAGGTCACGGTGTAGTCGACGCCCTCTATGAGCTCGGTGCCGCTCATGGACACGAGGGGCTTGGGCTCGACTTCATGGCCGGTATAGGCATGCTCGCCGGGGACCGTCACGGTGGCTTTCGAAATGTCGAGGGGCATGACCGTGTAGGTCTTGCTGATGGAGATGCCCTCCACGGGATTGCCGTCTATGTCCTTGAACGTTGCGGTAACCGTGGCAGAGCCCGGTTTCTGGCCAACGAGGGAGACGGTCTGCGTATCCGGATCGACCGTCATCTCGATGGTGTCGGAGTTGTCGATGCTCCATTCCCATTGCTCGGTCGAGCCGTAAGTTTCCCAGCCCGTTCCGTCGCCATACTCGATGGAGACGGCCTGACGGTTCTTGTACTCGATGTTCTCGCTGCCGCCGAGCTGGGCGCTGATGACCTGGAGAGCATGGTAGGCGTTGATCTCGCCGTAGCCGGTCTCACGGTCCCAGCCGGGGTCGTCAATGTCTGTGGCCGTAGCGTAGATGAGGTCGACTACCTGGTCGGCGGTGAGATTGGGGTTTTCCGTGAAGAACAGGGAGGCGATACCCGAAACGTAGGGCGCGGCCATGGAAGTCCCGTTCTTGGACCCGTAGGATCCGGCAGAATTCAGGGTGCTGCGGATTTTCGTGCCCGGTGCGCTGATGTTCTTGATGCGGGTGTTGTCGACGTTATAGTTCGAATCGGCATGACGGCCGACCACGTTATTCGTGGTGGTCCATCCATAGGTTTGCTCGAGATTGATGACCGTGAGGCAAGACTCATAATCGCCGGGATAATCGACGAAAGGAACCGGCACATCGGTTCCCGCATTGCCGGCCGCCGTGACGGTGAGAATGCTGTCGTGGTGGGTTTCGTTGCGATTGGAGTCGACCCAGACGCCATTGCGGGCCTGCTTGATTTTCGTCGTCAGAATGTCATCGTCCACGAAGTTCGCGCTGTGCTTGCCGCCAAGGCTCATGTTGATGACGCGGACGTTGTAGTACTCGGCATTGGTCTTGGAGCTGTCCTCGGTTGATTGCCGGAAGAGCCAGGTATATGCCTGCGCCAAGGTGGTCGACGCGAATGAGTGCCTGTCTGCGCCCGTACCACCGTTAGTGGCGTTGATTATAACGAGACCGGCGTTATATGAGACGCCGGCAACACCAACGCCGTTATTCGTTCTGGCAGAGACGATTCCGGCCACATGCGTGCCATGGCTGTTGGTGTCGGCGACGGCGGCGGCACCGGTCTGGTTGGTTTTCGCGTTGTAGGAGGCAAGGACGTTGTCCTTCAGGTCGATATGCCCGATCGTGCATCCCGTGTCGATGACGGCGACGGAGACGCGGTTTGCGCGTGCCGTGCCCTCAGCGGTCTCGCCTGCCTTGGTGATGCCCCAGGCCTTGTAGGCGTCCAGGGAGTCAAGTGCCCACTGGTTTCCGCGGTCGGGGTCATTGATGGTGACGGCCGCGTTGGGCTCGATGTTCGGCAGCGCGCCTACTTCTGCTTCCGCAGGTAAATCACCTTCGGCAACTTCGTAGAGGTAGTTGGGCTGGGCGGCTAATCCCGATGCTTTGAGGGCCGCGACGGAGTCTTCCACGGTGGCACCATCGACGAGCGCGACCTTGACGAAGCCGTTGTCGAGGTCCTGGTCCGAGACGTCCTTTGTTGCGGCAAAGTCGCAGGAAGCAAGCGTTATGTTGATGCTGTCGGCGCTCGTGCCGGGATCGAAGGAAAGCACGAGCTCATCGTGGACATAGCCGAGCTCGATATCGCGGGCGATATCCTCGTCACTGCGAGTCTCCTGTGGTTGCAGTTGGTCTTCAGAGGATGCTTGCTGGCCATCAGCCGTGACAGCTTCGGTGGCTACGGGAGGCTCCTGTTGGGGCCCTGATTCTCTGATGAAAAAGAAGCCGCCTATCGCGCATAGAAGCACCGTTGCAAGGCATGCGGAGAGAACCGCGCGTAAACGGCTACGCACGTGGGACTTCGTGCCGTTGGTGTGAGCTCCGGTTTTCATGGTGCGATTATATCCCCGGAAGTCGTGTTTCCGCAGTAAGAGAGTCACATTTGGCGGGAAAACGGCAGGCAAATGTAACCTTTTCCGTGTTTATCGGCGTGCAATAGATGCTAATGCGACTCTCTTGCACAAAAAGTTCACAGTCGCTCTACAGGGTCTACATGCCGTACCAGCCGATACCCTCGTCGTTCCACCCGACGCTGATTAGATGGTCGCGCTCCACCGTGCTCGTGGTGTAGTTGTGCGAGCCCGCGATGGCATTGGGATTGTACTGGCGATACAGCGGCACGGCTTGCGCATCATCGGAGTACCAGCCGATGCCCTCGTCGTTCCAGCCCACGGAGATGAGATGGTCACGCTCCACGACGCTCGTCGTGTAGTGGTGGTCACCGGCATTGGCGTTGTAGAGTCGGTATACCGGCGAGCTGGAGTTTTCCGGAGCGGTCCAGCCGGTGCCCTCGTCGTTCCAACCCACGCTGATCAGGTGGTCGCGCTCCACGACGCTGGCGGTGTAGAAGTGCTCGCCAGAATTGGGGTTATAGAGGCGGAACATGATCTTGGTGCCGGGGGCTCCTGGATTCCCGTCTTCGACATCGGTGACGGGCCCCTGTTGGACGGTTATGGGGAGCTGCACGCTGATCTTTGGGTTGGAGTCGAGCTTGGCGACGATGGTGACCTTGCCCACCTGCTTGGCAGTCAGCTTGCCATCTGCGGTGATGGTCGCATCGGCGGAGTTTTCGCCAAGCTCGAAGCTCCACGTACCGTCGATGCTGCAGTCGACCTTGTATTGGGCGATGTAGTTCGATTGGATCGTGCCGGGCCCCGTGATTCTGCCATCGTAGACGGCGATGGTCTTTTTGAGCGTCTTGTCTCCCGATTTCACGCTGATGGTCGTGTATCCCGCCTTGAGTCCTCGTACAAGTCCGCTGCTGGTAACTGTAGCGATAGAAGGATCGCTCGAGGTCCAGCCGCTTGCCGCGGGGCAGTTCAGGCTGATCGAGCTGTTTATGTATACCGAGTCTGGACCCGTGACGTCTGCCACGCCCTTGGCGAGCTGGACGGCGTTATAGGCGTTGATTTTTCCGTATCCGGTGAAGCTGTCGAAGCCGGGCGTGTTGATGTCGTCGGCAGCCGAACAGAGTATGTTCTTGACACTGGCGGCGCTCAACTGGGGGTTGGCGACAAAGGCGAGCGCGGCGACACCCGATACGCAGGGGGCGGCCATGGATGTTCCGGTCTTGGTGCCGTAGCCTCCGTTGTTTGTGGTGGTGTAGATCCTCGTGCCCGGGGCCGAGAGTTGCTTGGATTGGGCGCCGAGCGTGTTGTAGTTCGATTGCTCGTTGCGAACTATCGATCCGTTATCTTTTCGCTCGAGGTTTATGACGCCGATCACGTTGTCGGAGAAGTCGCACGGATAGCAGCGGTAGGGAAGCGTGCCGTCTTGATTGCCCGCTGCACTCACGGTGAGGATGTCGTGGGTGGTGTATGCCTCGTCGATTTTGCGCATGACGGCCATGTCCTTTTCGCCGAGGCTGCCCGTGCGCTTGCTGCCCAGGCTCATGTTCACGACGCGGATTTTGGTATCCCCGAGCTTCTTGTTGGCGATGACGTTCTCGTAGGCTTTGAGGACGTCGGTCGATTCGGCGACAAACTCGTTACCCTGCTTGTGCAACGCCCTGACAATGTAGAGTCCTGCGTTGTACGAGACGCCGGCAACGCCGATGTTGTTATTCGCCTCTGCGGCGATAATGCCGGCGACTGGCGTGCCGTGATTCTGGTCGTCGGTAACGTTCGTGCCGCCCGTGCGCGTGTCGTAGGTGCCGATGATGTTGTTCTTGAGGTCGGGATGGTCGACCATGCAACCGGAGTCGATGATCGCGACGGCAACGGGACGCGGCGCGCTGGCGTTGACCCTTCCCTTCGCGATATCCCAGGCATCATAGGCGCGGATGATGTTGAGCCCCCACTGCTCGCCCGAGTTTGGGTCGTTGAGATGCGTTGCCTGGGCCGTCAGCGAGGAATCTGCATCGGCTACCGTGGCAGCATCGGTTTCTTCATCGTCCAAGGCAAGCGCATAGTACTTGAAGTTGGGCTGGGCTTCGACGCCTTGGGCATACAGGAGATCTGCCACCTCGCCGGAGCTGGCGCTGCCCTCGTAGGTGAGCTTGACGAAGCCGAATTCGGCATCGCTTGCGTCAACCGAGACGTTTGCCGTGGCGTCAAGCGCATCGGCTTGCGATGCTATGCGTTCGATGTCCTGCGCACCGTCGATAGAGACGATGACGGTGTTCGATACGTATTCGTCTTCAGGCAAGGAAGCGTAGGAGGTCGTCTCCGGCTTCGCTTCGTTGGCAGGGGTATCATCCGATACCGTCGCAGTGCCGTCTGGCGCGAGGGCCTGCTCCACGCTTTGGGATGAGGAAGCGATATCTATTGCGTCATGCGCCGGCATGCCCGTGATCGTTGTGCCGAAGCTCAATGCAAAGACGAGCATGGTTGCAACGCATGTGGAGGAAATCGCTCCCAGGCGTGCCCAGATGCGGCGCCTCGAGGTCTTCTTGCTATGCTGTGCTTTTCTCATACTCCATACCATCCGATTCCCTCGTCATGCCATCCGATGCCGATGAGCATGTCGGTTTCCTCTTTGCTCGTCGTGTAGTTGTGCGACCCTGCGATTGCGTTTGGATTGTACTGGCGGAACAGGGGCACGCGTTGGGAGTCGTCAGAATACCACCCTATGCCCTCGTCATTCCAGCCCACGCTCACAAGGTAGTCCCGCTCGACGACGCTCGTGGTGTAGTGATGGTCGCCGGCGTTGGCGTTGTAGAGCCGGTATACGGGTGTGCTGGATTGGGTCGGGGCGGTCCATCCCGCTCCTTCGTAGTTCCAGCCTACGCCGACGAGGTGGTCGCGTTCGACCTCGCTGGCGGTGTAGAAGTGCTCACCCGAGTTGGGGTTGTAGAGGCGATGCATGACCGTCGTTGCGATTTCGGGAGTGGCTGGATCCGGGTCTGGCGTAGGCGTGGGCTCCGGCGTCGGATCGGGTGTCGGAGTCGGGTCGGGTTTGGGGGTTGGCGTCGGATCGGGCGTTGGTGTGGGTGTTGGGTCAGGTTTTGGCGTTGGCGTTGGATCCGGGTCCGGCGTCGGCGTGGGGTCAGGCTTCGGATCGGGCGTGGGGTCCTGCGCTTTCACGATGGCGAACCTTGCGGTCTTCGTGCCTGTGTAGTTGTCCATTCCCTTGATGGTGATGGTGGCGGTTCCCACGTTTACGTTGTTGGCGTAGGTGATTGTGTAGTCCGTTCCTGCCACAAGTTTCTTCGTACCCAGGGTTACTACGGGCTGCGGCGTGATTGCTCTGCCCGTATAGGTTTGCGCCGGTATTGAGGAAACCGTCGCGTTTGCTATGTCTTGTTTGGACACCGGCGGATCAGGCGTAGGCGTCGATGAGGCTTCGATGTCATGGGAGCGCACGGCAATGGTGGAAGAATCCGAGTCCGCGATGGCGACATACAGTTTGTCTCCGACGACACAACTTTGGACGGGGAGGCTGCTTGCGTACACCTTATTGCCGATTTGCGTCATGTTTGTTGCCAATCCATTCGCAAGTTTGTAGGCGATGACACCCTGATTGGCGGTGCTAATGATGAGATATAAGTGCTCCCCGTTTGTATTCAGCCTTGCTCCAGCCAAAAGGCCGCCTGCCTGGGAAATGAGTGAGTCATTTGTCAGTTTGCCTGCGGCGTCAAATTCGAAGAGGCGACCCTCCATACTTCCATAGACAAAAGCGTACGTTCTGGAGCCCATACGCGCATAACTTATCGTAGAAGCGGCATTGCCTGTCATAAGGCGAGTCTCTTTCCAGTTTCCATCCCCGAGGCGGTACATACTCGTTTTCCAGTCGCCTTTTGACGTGCTTCCCGTTATGATGGCGGGCGCACCGGCTATGTCGACAAGGACGGGATTGGCGGGTGCATCGACAGATAAAGCGTCTCCATAGGCACGAAGCGTCGATTCCGAAAGTTCATACACGCGCAGTGTTGCTGTATTGCCCACAAGCACGTAGAGCTTTCCTCCTATCACTTCTAATCGAGGTTCAATGGAACTCGCGTTGTTTGTCACATTTGTGCATGTGACCCATGAGCTTCCATTGAAACGTTTGATTTCGATTCCCGGGCTGCTTGTTCGTGCCCCGACAGCGTAAAGGGATCCGTTGAGCCAGGCCAGATCGAGGAATTTGAGATTTGCGGAGCTTGTGCCCATGCTTGACCAGTTTGCCCCGTCATGCTTGTAGACCGTCCAATGCGGTGCACTTATGCTCTGGTTTTCGGCCAATACGTAAAGGCTCTTGCCGTCGGTCGTGGTTTTGGTTACGGGGCTTTCAATATTCGTAAAAGGCGAGCTTCCGTCGAAATTGGTCACAGATTTCCACAAGTCCTTTGCTTCATTAGAGGAGGATTTGACGCTAATCGTGATGGAGTTGTCGGTTTGTCCAGTTGCCGTAATGAGAAGACCACTGTTGTCGCCATTGGAATAGCAGATGGCACCTTTGGTGATGTCGGCACTGGGGTCGAGTGAGCCAATGGAGGAATTGAGGGTAACGGTACCCAAGGGTGTATTCTGCACAGTGTAGGGTTCTGTGCAAATGGCTGCGCGATTGATTTCCCCGGTTGAAGCTGTGAGACTCTTCTCGCCCGGGCGAAAGACGTAGACGAAATCATTGCCCCTGAAATTACCCTGGTTCGCGTATCTCTCATTCACTCGATAGACGATGAGACCTGAGGATCCAATGTATCTGTCAAGGTTGTTAATGGGATTGTTGTAATCCCTACCCGTCCCTTGCTTGCGGTATTCGATGACGAAGTATTCCGAAGTTGAGAGAGGAAGCTTGATTTTTGCCGCTTGCGGTTTTGAGCCCAGAATATCATCGGAATCTCCGGGGGCGTACAGCGTGAGGGACGTGCCTGCCGTGCCAATTTGGATTTCGGGGATATCCACCCAGCCGAGCCGTTCACGTGTGTAGGCAAGTGGCCAGGAATAGGAATTTCCTTTGGCCATAACATCCCAATAGGAGACGGGATCTCCTTCACGTCCATCACCACGGTAGTAATCCGCAGCTCCGATGGTGTGCAGCCGTTCGTGCACGGCAACGCTCGGGTCGAAGCTCGTTATGCCTCCACCATTAAGAACGGTGATTGCCCGCACGGTGCGCTTGTTATTGCCTGATCCCACGATGGTTGCCCCAGGGTCAGTATTTGCATGAGGGGTGAAACTGATGTTCTCTGGTAATTTGGGCAGGTCGGCGATGACGAGGAGGTTGTCGACATTGCCATCCTTGTCCGCATCGAATATGGAAGCGTTCAAATCCGGACGGGCGTTCATGAGTTGTTCGATTGCCTGGGTAATGAGCGTGGAGTCTGCATTGGTGTTGATGTAGTCCTGTGCACTCATGGAAACGCGAATGCGCAGATGTGTTCCGTCTACATAGGCTTGGGGGAAGTACGAGGCGATTTCGAACTTTCCTTTTGAAATGAGTCGCAAGTAATTTCGGTAGGTATGAAAGGAGTATGCTCCGGCCTGACCGCCCGCCTCGCCATTGATGTCGTGTATGAGGTAATCGAGATTCGTTCTATATCCATACGCATTATTTGGAATGGCATAGCTTTTGTTGTAGAAGCCCTCTTCGGGGCTATCCGAGAACTCGACGATGAGTACGAGATTTGCGGCGTTTGCTTTGGCGTCCTTAACGATAGGCGCGAATGTAGGTGTCGTTCTCTCGTCAGCGTTGGCTCGCTCCGGTAACCCTAGCTGCGCTACGCCAAATGCGATGCAGAGCATGAACGCAAGCAGACAAAAGGGTATGGCCCTCGCGTGAAAGCGGGATGTTATGCGTGAATCACGACAGACAGTCGACATTGCATCCTCCCATGAGAAGGAAACGTAATCCGGCTTTCGCAAGTATACGTACGTGATATGCGAAATCGCGTTACGGCTTCAAAACAACAGGTGAACTGCATGAATTCGTCGATGTCGAAAACGTTCTATTGTGGTGCGGAACGAGAGGATAGCTGACGAAGAATCACGTTCGTGGCACAAATTATGAGGATTGCTGACGAAGAATCACGTTCGTGGTACATGAGGCATGTCATCGTAGGGCAAAACTGGGCGATTGTGCCAAGGATGTCCGTTTGGGGCACATTTCGTGCGCCCCAAACGGAAATCCCCGCCGCAGCAGCCTCGAGAACGTGCCCCAAACGGAAATCCCCGCCGCAGCAGCCTTGAGAACGTGCCCCAAACGGAAATCCTCGCCGCCCCAGCCTCGAGAACGTGCCCCAAATGGAAAAGCGCCTCAGTAACATGCTCGGTGCACGTGCTCATCGACCATCGTAATCTTTGCCATCTCGCTTCCTTCGAGAAGATGGGGATGCGTTTGCATGAATCGCTCGCCTTCGTATTTTGACAATGACATGAAAAGCTCTTGGCGAAGAATGGAGTGTCGCTGTTCCCAGTCTGTCGGGAAATCTTTGAGACGAAAGCCAATTCGACATGATATGTCGCGAATTACTTTGTCGAATGCATGCACATCACAAATTTGCTTGCCGGTAACGGTAAACACGTCATAGCCTCGCGAAATCAGGATATTGCGCTTTGCTGCATCTCTGGCCCTGTTTTCTCTCGACTCATGATCGTCATGTCCATCATATTCGACAATTACTTGCTGGTCGGGCCAGCATTCGTCACATTCGAGGTATTGACGCTTTGCCACACGCCTCTCGGCGGAGTTCAGGTTAATGCGAGCATTAAGCGTGGCTGGAGGAAGACCGTAACCTCCGAGTCTTTTCGGAAGACAGGTGAGCAGGTATTCGCGTGTTTCCATGGGGGAGCGAGAGCCATCGCACACGAATTGGACCGCCCGGCGGAGCTTCTTTACACCGTGAATATGAGAGATTCCTCGGAGGAAACGGTCGATGGATTCAGTCGAGGCAAGCTGGTAATTTCTTGAAATATAGCCTCGCTGTGTTTCGGGAACCAACGCGTACTTGCCGCATAGTTCCATGCACAACTCAATAAGTCGGAGGAGCGAGAGTTTGTTTGCCGATTCGAGAAGGCAGAGCTCAGGTGATGCTATGCATATGTGATCCGTAAGCTGATGAAACGCGTTCTCGGGAAGTGCATGAGGCTGGACGCTGTATCTATATAGGCGCCTCGATATCCTGAGCTCTTTTGATGGGACCATGAGTCGAACAGGCGCGTTCCCAAACTCGAAATTCGAGAATCTGAGAGAGGCAAGCTCCTTAGGCGATGTGGGGCAGTCGGTCAGCGCGTCAAATACTTCTTTCTTCAATATCGATTGTCCGCGTATATCTCGTCGCCAAAGATGTAGTGATGAACTGCCAACAACGTAGACTCTCATGAAAAGCTCCCTTTCGAATCCTGAAGAGATGCATATGGTAGTGCGAGGCCTTCGGAGTCATCCACCCCGAGAATCTGAGCAAAACAAGAGTCGGATGGGAGCGTTTTCCGTGTCGATTCAGACCGTTTTCGGGATTTCTCGAAGCGCAAGAGTTCAAAGCTGCGTGTGTACGATGGTGATGGAGGCGGCTCTCCACGAGGCCTGTGGCTTACGAGTGCGTAGGTCGAAGCATTTTGGACAGGATGGTTTGTCGCTACATATATGTTCGAGCGTGTTTCGGAAAAACATGCCGATTGTATTTCGGGGAAGAGGAGGCGGCGGGGATTTGCGTTTGGGGCACATTTTGGGAGAGTGGATGACGATAGTTTGCGTTTGGGGCACGTTTCAGGAGGATGAATGGCGAGGACTTGCGTTTGGGGCACACAGGATGTGCCAGTTTGGGTGAAAACGGGTCGGTTTTGCCGAAGATGTTCGTTTGTGGTGCGCATGGAGTGCCCCAAACGAAAGTTTCCGTCACGTGAGCGTATAAAACGTGCCCAAACGAAAATCCTCGGCGCGCATACATGCAGGGCGTGCCCCAAACGCAAGTTCTCGGCATGGGCGTGCGGAGGATGTGCCACAAACGCAAGTTACCGCCATATGCAAATTACTGCCATATCCGTCACACACATATATATGTGTGACGCAGCCCAGTCGAAGGAGGCATCTCGTCGATGCGGTGGGAGGGCGTGAGCGGAGTGCGATAAAGATGATCGGGCACATGACGGGCATGCGAAAGTGAGGCCTGCCGAAGAGCAGCACTCATACTTTGTATACGCGTCATCGGATGATACGAACATTACCCTTTGTGTCGATTTTCTGATGAGCTTATGGTGCGGCAAAAGCTTCCGGATGAGTGTATTCGCGCACGTAAGTGGGAAAGCGCATGGTAGCCATGACATATGATTGCGAGATTACCGTTTGGTAACTGCCCGTTACGTATTTGTGAAGGGAAAAGGACGGGCATTTTCATGTGCTATATTGGGCGGACGTTAAGTTCAGGAAGAAGGAGATGTGATTCATGAACGAAATGGTAAAGAGTCATAGTTCGCGCAAGAACATTCTTGCCACCTTGGCAAGCCTGCTTGCGTGCTTTGCGCTTGTCATGGCGCTTGTCCCCGTGCAGGCAATTGCTGCCGAGGGCTCTGAGGGTGCTGACAACACAGGGACCGAGGCTCCTGCCAACCCCGATGAGGGCAATGGCGACGAGAACGGCTCCGGCACCGAGGGCGATGGATCCGGCACCGAGGGCGACGGCTCCGGCGATGAGGGCGATGAGTCCACTGATCCTGTCGAGGTTGCCGTTCCCACGGCCGCAAAGAACCTGACCTATACGGGTGAGGCTCAGAAGCTTCTCCCGCAGAACAAGGGCTACACGGTCGAGCTGGTGCTCGATGAAGAGCAGAACCCTGGCGACGACCAGAACCCTGGCGACGAGAACAAGCCTAGCGAGGGTGACAACACCGATTCCGGCACTGGCAACGAGGGTGTTGACCCGCAGGCCGAGGGCGATGCTACCGAAGGTGACAACACCGAGGGTAACGAGCCTGAGACCCCCAAGCAGAAGATTGACCTTGAGACCGACAAGGACAATGTCCTTGCCACCGACGCAGGCACCTATAACCTCAAGGTGACCCTGAACAAGGGCTACGTCTGGCAGGGTGGCGGCACCGCCGATCAGAGCTACGAGATCGTCATCGACCCCGCCGACATCAACAAGGCCACGACCGCGACCGTCGCGAACGTGACCTTCATGGGCGAGCCTGTCGAGCCCGAGGTCACCATCACGATGGCCAACGGCACCAAGCTCGTTGAGGACACCGACTACACGCTCGAGTACGTCGACAATGACCAGGTCGGCACCGCTACGGTCATCATCAAGGGCATGGGCAACTTCATGGGCACCAAGGTTGCTCAGTTCCAGATTGGCGAGCACCAGGCCATGTATCGTGTCTACAACCCCAACTCCGGTGAGCACTTCTACACCGCAAGCACGGTTGAGCGCGACCATCTGATCGAGGTTGGTTGGAAGAACGAGGACATCGGCTGGTACGCTCCCGAGAAGTCCAATGCCCCGGTCTTCCGTCTGTACAACCCCAACGCGGGCGAGCATCACTTCACCATGAGCGCTGTCGAGCGTGACGCGCTTGTCAAGGAAGGCTGGAATGACGAGGGCATCGGTTGGTACTCCGACGAGGCCCAGACCGTCAAGGTTCTGCGACAGTACAATCCCAACGCATATGCCAATAACCACAACTACACCACGAGCCAGTACGAGTTCGATCACAACATCTCGCTTGGCTGGCAGGATGAGGGCATTGCCTGGTACGCTGCTGCTGAGGGCGGCGCTGACGAAAGCGACAAGTAACCCGGCGATTCCATATTTGATGCAGTAGACATTCAGACGGGAAGGCACTAACCATGACCAAACGCAGCATCGTCTTTCTACCGATTCGCCTACTGCTCGTAACAGCACTTCTGATAGCGGCTCTTCCGGCTCTGTTCGTGCAAAGCGCATTTGCCGAGCGGGTGGAAGGGCCGCTTCGCGCTGATCCGCAGGCTTACGAGCATGTCGACGATGACGTGCTCTATGCCCAAGGTGAGGGCGGGTTTGCCGATGGGGATATGATTGCCCAGGCCCAGGGCGGTTCGAATATCGTCAATGTCAAGCTCACCTTGGCGCAGATGACGCAAAAACAGATTGATCAGGACGTTCATCATGGATATTCCTATGATGAGTTCTATAACGCGCTTGACCCTAACAAGTGCAACCTCACGTCCTTTGCCGACCTCACGACCGCATCGGGATTGAGCGCCGCCCAGATCGACGCCTTCATCGTGTCTCAGGCCAAGGGGCGTAACGGCAAGCTCGTGGGCACGGGCGCTGCGTTCATCCAGGCCGAACAGACGTATCACGTGAACGCCGCTTATCTTGTTGCTCATGCTATTCTCGAGACGGGATGGGGCACGTCCACGCTGGCAAGTGGTTTTGACTATGATGGCACCACTCCCATCGGGTCCGACAATAAGACCTATCCTGCCGGCACGTATTACAACTTCTTTGGCATCGGCGCCTATGACAGCAGCCCCATTTCGGGTGGTCGCAGCATGGCCGCCCAGCAGGGCTGGAACACGCCCGAGGCTGCCGTTTTGGGGGGCGCCCAGTGGATTACGAAGAACTACACCTATGCAAATAATTATCCGCAGCCCACGCTGTATGCCATGAAGTGGGATTATGGCCGCGTGAATGCGACGGGCGATTGCTGGCATCAGTACGCAACGGGCATCTCCTGGCCCGAGTCCATCGCCAAGCTCATGGACCAGGCCTATGCCCATGCTGGCTTCGACCCCACCTACAACTACATCCTGCCCCTGTACCAGGGAGCAAGCGTCCCCGACACCAACACCCGTGCCATGTTCCGCATGTACAACCCCAACTCCGGCGAGCACTTCTACACTTCGAGCATCGTCGAGCGCGAGACCCTCGATTCCGCGGGTTGGACCTATGAGGGCATTGGCTGGAATTCTCCCAAGACGAGCAAGTCGCCCGTGTATCGTCTCTATAACGAAATCGGCGGCGAGCATCATTACACCTTGAGCGCCGTCGAGCGCGATGCGCTTGTCAAGGAAGGTTGGAATGACGAGGGCGTAGGTTGGTACTCCGATGACGCGAAGGGCATCCCGCTGTATCGTCAATACAATCCCAATGCCTACGCAAACAACCACAACTACACGGCAAGCAAATACGAGTTCGATCACAACATCTCGCTCGGTTGGCTTGACGAGGGGATTGCCTGGTACGGCATCTAGCCCTAGTCTATGCATCCGATGAACATAGGTGCTGACAAATCGCTCTCGATTCGCGCGAACATGATTTGGAACGCCGCGGGCTCGCTTGTCTACATGGCGGCGCAGTGGCTGATCACGGTTCTCGTCGTGCGCTTGTCAACGGGCTATGATGCCGCGGGTTTGCTTGCCCTTGGCATGGCCGTTTCGAACATCTTCTCGCCCATCGGCTACTACAAGATTCGCACCTATCAAGTCTCCGATCTGGACGAGGAATTCACCTTTGCGCAGTACCTTGGCTTCAGGATCATCACGGTTGCCCTGGCCATTGGCGTCATGTTCGTCTACTGCTTCTTGACCTGCCCGGCTAGCGCATGGCTGACGGTCATCCTGTACGGCTTCTTCTCGCTCGGCCCCGTGTTCGTGGACGTACTGCATGGCGAGGAGCAACGTGAGTCGCGCATGGACGTTATCGGCATCTCGTTCATCCTGCGTGGCATTCTCTTGCTCGTCGCATTCATCGCGGGCATGGTGCTCTTCAACTCCCTCGACATCGCGCTCATCCTCATGACGGTGAGCACCTATCTCGTCATCGCGCTCTTCGACGGCACGGCCTTCATGAAGGTCACGCGCAAGCCCCTCAAGCCTGCCTTCGATGCCACGGCGATACGCTCGCTTTTCGTGAAATGCCTACCGCTTGTCGTCGCGTCCTTCTTCTGTTGGGCTGTCCCTGCTGTGCCGCGTCAGGCGCTCAATGACGTGATGGGGGAGTGGTTTCTCGGCATCTATTCGTCGGTGGCCGCGCCCGTGCTCATCGTGCAGATGTGTGCGCAATACATTTACGCACCCCTCCTGACGCGTTTCGCCGAGTATCTCAAGGCGGGTGACATGCGTGGTTTCCTCAGGCTCGTCTTCAAGGTCTCGTTAGCCATCTTCGCGCTTGCGCTTGCCTTCGGATTGCTCTTCGCGCTCGTGGGTGAGCCTGTGCTCGTGCTCATCTTTGGTTCGAGCATCGCGCCCTACGCGTACCTGATCGTGCCGCTCGTGCTTTGCACGGTCATGACCGCTTACGTCTGGTTTTTGGGTGACGTGCTCATCACGATGCGTCGCAATCGGGAGAATCTTGCCGGCTATGCCATCTCGTTCGCGCTTATTCTCGTGAGTATGTACCCCATGATTCACGCGTTCGAGATGAACGGCGTGAGCTTCGCCATCATGCTCGCCTATGGCGTGTCGATACTGTTTTTCCTCGGATGCATGCTGCTTGACGCGAAAAGGCGCTCGACTGCACCTGGCGAATAGGCGCGGCGCTGTCATTTCGAGCACGACGAAGCGGGCTCCCCATGTCACCTGTCCCAAGCACCATTACCAGCAGACAAGGCCTTTCTTGAACCCTTCCGTGCAGTAATGCTTGTAATAGGCGGCAAGGTCATCGCCAAATCTTTCCGCAAGTTCGGGGTTCTTCTCTCTGTAGGCTTGCACGTCAAAGTTGCGCGCCGTTTTCCCACTGTACTTTTCGTCATGTATGCCAATCGTGGCAAAATGCTCCAACGCCCTGCCTGAGGTGGTGATCCCGAGCTTTCTGAGTTCGGGGTTTTGCTCGAGATAATATTGGTAATCGAACACGTGGCCATAATCGAACCCGTTGTACCAGCGGGTTGTGCGCGCCTGCTGACCAAGGGTCGCGCTACCAAGTAGCCTGACGTTATCGTCAAACCAATCCAGACGCCATCCGAGCCATTTCTGGAAGAACTCGACGTTGAGCTCCCAGGTCTCGAAGGGCTCGGCTTGGAAGGTGAACGAAGTGACGCCGAAGGGAACCTCGTTCATGCGCTGTGAGGCGGCAATGGTCTTGGCGTAGCTGCTTATGGAATGGAGCTTGCCTGCCGGACCCACTGCGTTTACGTCGCCAAGCACGACCTTCTGCACAAGATCGCGGAACGTGTCTTCGTATAGCTCCTGAATGCGCTTCTTGACCTGGTTGCTCATGATGGTGTTATGCAAGGTGAGGTAGTAACCCCAGTAGCTGCTCTGGATGGAGTCGTGTGCGTCGATGCGCGTGCCCATCCCCGCGTCGAAGTCCCATACCGGGCCGGATTGCACGATTTTGCTGTCCTTATCCAGGTAGAAATAGGTCGAGCTCGTGTAGGTGTCGTTGTTCTTGAGAAATTCCTCGAGAAGGTACATCTTCGCGAAGGAATCAAGATCGAAGGCGAAACTACCGTCGGAGAGCGCGGAGCCATCGGCCAGCTTGTCGGCATAGAGATTGTCGAGCGCCTCCTGGATTGCCTCGCTGATGAAGGCGACGGCGTTTTTCGACGCGTATTCCGGGCTTTTGAGCACGAAGTGAGTGACGGCTCCATCTCCGGGCCAGATGGCCGTGAACCAGCATTTCTCCGCAGCGTAGTAACCATTGTCAAGCTCGAGCAGATAGCCTCCCTCGATGTTGGAGGGATCCTTGACGCCCACGACGTATTGGAACTCGTTGCCATACTTGTTCGTTGCCGTCTTGGTGGGCAGCACGTCAAGGTCGGTGCCGAGGTTGGCATTCTCTATGGCCTCTTCCAAGTCGAAGATGTCCACGCGACCGGGCTTGATTTCGATCTTCTCGGCAAGGAGGTAGCTGCCGCGGTACTCGCCGTCGTAGTAGAGATCGATGGGACGTACGTCGACCGTCGCCAGGCCAAGCTCGGCGGCGAGGTTAAAGGCGATGCTGCTGTGCAGCAGGGTCGCGTCGGCGCTATTGGCCAGGAGGATCCATTTCTTGGCGGGAGCGTCCGTGCCGATGAGGTCTGCTTTGGTGCTAAGCGAAATCTGATACGGCTTCTTGATGCCGTTACCCCAGGTGGAGTTGCCGCGTCCCTTGATGGAGGAAAGCGTCTTCTTGTCGCCGAAGGCATCCTTGTCGTAGATGACGCTGCCATCGGAATCGACCATGTGCACGGCGACGTTGGCCTTGGCGCTGTGGTCCGGGCTTGCTTCGATGAAGTCGCGGCCCTGCGAGGAGATGTCGTTGCTGTTGATGTAGATTGCGGGCACGTTTTCGGAACGCATGACCGTAAGCGCGAAGGGCGTTGCCGTATTGCTGGTCTTGAATTTGAACGAAAGCGAGCCGTCAGCATTCTTGCCTGGTCCCAGGTTCAGCAGGTTGATTCCGTGCTCGGGATTGATGATGGAGAAGTCCTCGTTGCCAAGGTACAGGTTGACCTGCTCGGTCTTGCTCATATAGGCACTCAGGTAGAGGTTATCAAGAGGTGCGTAGGAGGGAAGGAAGAGATAGGTCTCCTTGCCCTTGGCGTACGAGACGATCGTCTCGGGGACGGTTCCGTCGGCAGCCGTGAAGGTTGCGGTGATATACGGAGCCTTCTCGATTACGTTGGGCTTTGTCGTCTCGACGGTCTTGGTGTCAGACGCAAGCGCGTACCAGGCGACGCCCTCGCCGCTCCAGCCCGCGCCGATGAGCGATGCGTTCTCGTGGTCGCTCGTCGTGAAGTTGTGGGCGCCAGCAATGGCGTTGGGGTTGTATTGCCGGTGAACGGGAATACCCTCGGAGCCCAAGGCGGAATACCAGCCAATGCCCTCGTCATTCCAGCCGACGCCTACAAGGTAATCACGCTCGTAGGCAGAAAGCGTGTAGTGGTGATCGCCCGCATTGGGATTGTAGAGGCGGAAGACGGGTTCATCGCTCGTAGCGGGCGCCATCCAACCGATACCCTCATAGCTCCATCCCACGCCTATCAAATGGTCACGCTCGACTTCGCTGGCGGTGTAGAAGTGCTCGCCTGAGTTGGGGTTGTACAGGCGATACATATCATGCTTGTCGATGGTGACGGTCTCGGTCACCGTCTCGGTCGTGCTTGTTTCCGCCTGGTTGCCCTCAACGATTCCGGGCGCATCCTTTGCGGGACCACTGGATTTTGCCATTACCTTGCCATCGTCTTTGTCGTTCGAATTTATGGCAGCCGCATCGTTCGCCACCTCATTGCTGGCTGTTTCAGTTGCGGGTTCGCCATATGCCACGAACGCAACCTCGTTATCCGGTACGGACACGTCTTGGTCGGCACCAATGACATCAGCATAAGCAGGGGCTGTAATGAGAACAAAAGCGGCGGCAAAGGCCGCCGAAAACAGCTTCAAGCGCATGGGAATCCTCGCGTTTCAATCGATGTGAAGCCATTCTAACGCGCTGTCTATGTTGCGCCAGAACCGTTTGGTAACCATCGAGTGAGTAGCACGCAGTTGTTCGGGAGCGGCACTAGCCTTTCTGGGTCTCCAGGTCATGGGGAACGGCGGGCGCATCTTCCTCGGCGTCTATGGCCTCGGCGCGGTTGTCGAAGGACTCGCCGGTTGCGGCATCCGTGTAGGTGATGAATCCGATGCCCTCTTCGAAGTGGAGCACGATGTCCTTGGTGCCCACGAGGTCGATATCGCGTACGGCAATCTTGCTGTCCTCTGCGGTGAGCAACAAGACGTCATAGCTCTGGACGCCTGGCTGCTTCGTGAACGAGAGGTCGACGCTGCTGCCGTTCTCAAAGACGAACCCATCAAAGCTGTTCTCTGCCGTATAGCTTGTGTCACCTGCCGGTTTGATGCGCAGGCCGATGATGTCACTGCCCGTCTCGTTCTTCACCTGCACGGTCGTATCGCCGGCACCGATGACAGGGAGGTCCAAGCTGGCGACAGCTGAGCTCGAGGTGCTGCTCGAGGTCGTGGATGAGCTAGTGGTGGCGCTATTGCTCGACGGGGTTGTGCTGCTCTGCATGCATCCGCACACCATGAGCGCGAGCGCGAAGATACCCATGCAGCAAATCGTGATGACGAGCGTGGTGCGAAATCGTTTCATGTCAGCTCACTTTCCTCGGCGTGCCCGTGGGGTCTAGAAGCCGTCCTTGGCGGCCTCGTACAGGCCGGCGGCAAGCTCGCGGGCGACGGTATCCTTGCGCTCCTGGTACTTCTTCATGTCATAGGAATTGTCGATGAAGCAAATCTCGAGCAAAGTGCCGGGGATGTTCGTGCCCTTGCCGCTGCAGACGGCGAGCGCTGCGCTCTTCTTGCCACGATCGCGCAGGCCCATGCCGTTCAAGAGGGACTCGTGCATGATGGATTGCAGTTTGGTCGCGCCAGGTGCCGCATTCCTGCTGTGGATGTAGCTCTCGCAACCGGTGCCGCCGCTATCGCTTGCGTTGAAGTGAATGGAGACAAGCGAGGTGCATCCGCGATCAAGTGCGTCTTCCTGGCGATTCCAGTACTCGACGTTCGTGCCCACGTTGGAGTAGACCTTGAGACCGTAAAGCTCGCGGGCGTATTTTGCGGTGAGAGTCACGAGCTCGGAGGTGAGCTTTGCCTCCTCGTATCCGTTGCCGCATGCGCCGGAGTCGTAGACGTCCTTTGTGGAGCTGCCCTTGCCATGGCCAGCGTCAAGGTAAATGTAGCTGGCTGCCACCGCGGTGTTGCCCTCGGAAACGGCGTACCAGCCCACGCCCTCGGCTTCCCAGCCTGCATCGACCAGAGCCTCGTCTTCATCTTGCGAAGTGGTGAAGTTATGCGAGCCTGTCTTGGCGTTGGGATTGTACTGACGTAGCACGGCAATGCGTTGGGTGTCATCCGAATACCAGCCAATGCCCTCGTCGTTCCAGCCTGCATCGACAAGTTCGTCACGCTCGAAAGCGGACAGCGTGTAGTGATGGTCGCCCGCATTGGGATTGTAGAGGCGGAAGACGGGCGAGCGTGAGAAGTCGGGAGCAACCCAACCAACACCCTCGTATTGCCAGCCGATTTCCACGAGATTCGCGCGTTCCTCCCAGCTGCCTGTGTAGAAGTGCTCGCCGGAGTTGGGGTTGTAGAGACGGTGCATGTCGACGGTCTCGAGCGTGCCTGCGGCAAGCAGGGGTTCTTCGACGGACTCGCTTTCGATGCCGATGGGGTCAGACGCATCTTCGAGATGACGCTCGACCGTGATGGCGGGAGCGTCTTCGGTCTGTGCATCGATTGAGGTGGCGGATTCATCCTCTTGGACAGCGATGGTGTCCGTTGTCGGCAAGCTGGTGGCCGCAACCTGCTCGTCTGCAAACGCGATTCCCGTACCAAAAAGCATGGTGCAGAAGAACGCGGCAATGGCGATGCGTGCGAAGGGTTTCGTGGATAGTGTCTTCATGTTTTCGTTCACCCCTGAAATGTGCCGTTCGTAGATAGTTTTCAGAGTGATGGCAAGTGTAACGCCGCAGTTTGCAGGCTACGGAGAATCCAACTTAAAATTCACAAACCATGACCGTTCACCCTATACTGGTATGATTCGCATGCTAAGTACGGGATGTATTAAGGGGCTTGCATTGACGGATAAATCACTCGCGATGTGCCGGGGGGATTTGTACTGCTATCTGGCATTCGAGCTGGACGAAGATAGCCCTCGCATCGCTTTGGGAGCAGTCTTTTCCTGCGGTGGGCTCGAGCTCCCCGTTCCCGTTTACCCGCTCGAAGAAGTCTTGGGCGTCGAGTCCAGACGTTGGGTTGCGGTCTTTCCCCACAAAACGGATGAAGATCAGCGAGTTACGGTAATCGATAGAGCTACAGGGCGACAAATCTACGACTATCAATTTAGCTACGCGGACATGAAATGGCAGTCACGCCTTGCCTACCGCATCAAGAAGTCCCTTGCCATGCGCATGCGCGATATCGATCAGCTCTATTGGAGCACCGGTATTCTGATAGAGCTCGTTGACGTCTTTTCCGCATCGGCTGATGAGCAGATCATGCGTCTTGACTTTGTCTTTCCCTATGCTCGCCTCGATGATGCGATTGATACCGATTTCATGCTCGCGCAAGGATCGTGCTCCCAGGTTATCGTTATGGAGGATGGCCTGGGAAACGATGGGAAGCGCCATGTCTCCCTGTCAATGCGTGTGGCCTGTGACGACCCGGGGTCTTTCGTTTTCGCGCAGGATTCTCGCGAACCGGGTTGTCAGCCGGGTCTGCTCGTCGTCGATGCCCCCATGCGTGCGGAGGAGGCTCGCAGGACTCGGGAACGGATGGCGAGCGCAGACGCTGACCCTACCTATCCGCACTGGCTCGTGCGCCATCGCGCCCAGGCATTCCAGTTGTCCGCGCAGCGTGCCACAAGTCGCGATTGGTCGGTTGGCGTGCTCATGGACATTGACAGAATCGATGCGTCGGCTCTCACGCAGAGCTTGGCTGCCCTTAGAGACCAAAGCGTTTCCGTGCGGGGCCTCTGTCTTATGGGAGCGGGCGCAAAGCGGGCAAAGACGCGCATGCATTCGGCATCGCAGGATTACGGGTTGGTCGAGGTCGTCCAAGATGCAGACGAGGCAATAGGTCTGCTAGGGACGGACTGCCTGCTCGTTATGGACCAGCACGACATTCTCGAACCCAACGCGCTCTATGAGCTTGCGCTTTGTCTGCGTGCAGAAGGCGATGCGTTATTGGCATATGCGGATGATGACCAGGTCGATAGGACTCTTGCGGTGTATCGAAACCCGCGCCTCAAGCCTGATATCGACATTGATGCGCTTTACGCGGGAAACTATATCGGTTCATGTGCATTGCTGCGAGCGGGCGTTTTTGAGGAGCTTGCCCTGTCAAGCATCAAAACTGCAGAGCAGCTGATATACGCGGCGGCACTCGAACTGTGCGTCCGACAAGGCGCGATTGCTCATGTGCCACGGGTCCTATGCCATCGGCGTGACCAGAAAAGCGATTTGCGCATGCTCGAGGGTGATCCGGAGCTGCTCGCGAAGCACTTGCACGCTCAAGACGTGAGTGCGCACATCACGCGAGGCGATGCCTACAACAGGGTCATCTACGAACCGAGCGAGCCTCAAAAGCTCGTGAGCATTATCATTCCGACGAAAGATCACGCTCCCATGCTCGAGGATTGCGTCAACTCCATCCTGGAGATGGCGGGCTATGATGCCTTCGAGATCGTCCTCGTCGAGAACAACAGCGCGCAACCCGAGACCTTCGCGTTTTATGAAGAGCTTACGAAACGCGACGCACGCGTAAAGGTCGCCACGTACGAGGGTACGTTCAATTTCTCCAAGATCGTCAATTATGGCGTGAGCCAATCGAGCGGCGAGCTTGTGCTCATCCTCAACAATGACACGAAGGCAATCACCGACGGTTTCCTCGATATCATGGCGGGATATTTCGAACGCCCGGAGGTGGGCGTTGTGGGCCCGATGTTGCGTTATCCGGACGGTCTTGTGCAGAATGCGGGCATTGCGCTCATGACGAGCGGCTGTCTGGGCTTCATGAATCAAAATCGCGCGCCGGAATACGACCGGGGGTATCTGGGCAGTCTTGTGCATCCGCGTGAATACTCGGCCGTGCTCGGTGCCTGTCTGATGGTGCGGCGTAGCGACTTCGATGCTGTTGGCGGCTTTACCGAGGAACTCGCCGTGACCTACAACGATGTCGATTTTTGCTGGAAGCTACGTGAGCGAGGGTTGCGCTGCGTCTTCACGCCCTATGCCGAGCTCTATCATCTCGAGTTTGCCTCGCGGGGACGCGACCGCGTCAATGAGCAACGTGCCATCCAAACCGAGCTTGAGGCTGGCATCATGCGTCAGCGTTGGCCACGGTACTTTGCCTGTGGCGATCCTGTTTACAATCCCGCCTGCAGTCAGGTAGATCCGAACTTCAAGCTTGGGCGATAGGGGAGCCGCTTCGTGTGGTTGACCTTCTGCATAGCCGTTCTTGTATGCGCGCTCGCGTTTTATCTGCCGGGCTTTTTGCTCTTCTCAGGGTTGGGCATGAGCCGATTGCGCTCGTTGCTCGTTGCCCCGCTCGCAAGCGTTGCGGGTTACTGCGTTCTTGGCATTGTCTTGCCCAAGTTCGGCATCTTCTGCTCGTGGGCAAGCGTTGCGCTTCCCGTGCTCGTAATCTGCGCCGTTCCTTTCGTCGTTCGCATTGCACGCAAGCGTGGGGAAGGCGATTCTGACGACCATGTGAGCGTCCTTGACTGGAAGACGTTCGGCCTCTATGTCGTTGCCGGTCTCGTCATCGGCGTGTACATATACGTTACGCCTCTGGGTTCGCTCGATGCCTTCTCGCAGGAATATGACAACGCCTTTCATATGGAGACGATTCGGGCCTTTGCCGATTCGGGCGTATGGTCTGTTCTGGATGTCTCCAAATATATGACGCCGGAAGACCAGGCTATCGCACCGTTGCCGGGCGCTGGCTTTTATCCGGCGCTCTGGCATCTCATGTGCGCGCTCGTCGTGAATGTGCTTGCCTGTCCCGTTGCCGTTGCCCTCAATGCCGTGAACTATGTGGTCGCGAGTGTGCTGTTTCCGGCAGGCGTCATGCTTTTGCTCGCAACTATCTTGCAAGATCGTGGCGCCGTGCGCCTCGGGGCGCTCTGCGCGCTGGCCTTTATCGGGTTTCCCTGGCTCATCCTCTACTGGGGTCCCCTATACGCAAATGCGTTTGGCTTTGCCCTTATCCCCATGGTTGCCGCGCTGTTCGTGCGCATAGTCGACTCGCTCGTGACGCATGCGCTTAAGGCCGTCGATATCTTCGCCTTTCTTCTGGGCACGCTCGTGCTCGTTGTCGCGCAGACGAGTTCCATATTCTTTTGCATTATCTTTCTTGCTCCGTATTGCGTGTATCGTCTATGGTCGCATGATGGTCCCGTGCATCTTGGCAAGCGCGCGCTTCCTAATAGGGTCTGTGCTGTCGTCTTTGCCGTCTTCGTGCTTGTCGTATGGACGGGGCTCGTGTTTGCGCCCTTCATGCACTCGCTTGTCTTCAATGGGGAGTGGGTCCCGACGAATACGGTTGGCCAGGGAATCTGGAACATCATCACGATGGCGTTCGGGTGGTTTGCGCCGCAGTATCCGCTCGCGATCCTTGTGATTGTTGGCATCATCTACACGTTGCGTCATCGCGAGTATCTATGGATTACCGTTGCCTATCTTATCTTCTGCGTGATCTATGTCATATGTGTTTCGAACGGTGGTTTCGCACGGCACTTCTTCGCCGGATTTTGGTATGCGGATTCGTATCGCATTGTCGCCTGCCTCGCCTTGGTGGGCATGCCTTTGGCAACGCTTGGCCTTTCCTGGATTGTGCGTTGGGTGTATGACCACATTCCGGCGGGTACGGGAGCCAAGCGGTTTTGCATAGGCGTTCTTTTGGCGTTGCTTTGCATCGTGCTCTATCTCCCGACGTTCTCCATTGGAGATATCAAAGTCGAGACTGCTCTCGGCAAGATTCAGGAAGAGTACTACGGTGCCAACCATAACGAGATTCCCAGTCATCACATCAAGCTTGACGAAGAGGAGGAAGCCTTCCTCGACGAGGTCGCGCGCATCGTTCCCGAGGGGGAGCTCATACTCAACATGCCCGATGATGGCTCGGTCTTTGCCTATGCGACGAACGGGCTGCGCACCTATTATCGCGATTATCGCTTCTATGATGGTGGGCGCGATTCAAGGTCTGGCACACGTCCGGTTGAAACGCGCGAGAGCAAGATTATTCGCAAATATGGGGCGTGGGCATCGACGAACGAACGAGTGCGCGATGCGTTCGAAAAGGTTGGCGCGCGCTACGTCCTTCTTCTCAACAAAGGGCAGACTTTTCGCAAGCAGCCCAAGCCGCCATCTTATGACGGAACCCTCTGGACGGGATTGACGGCTATAATGGACGACACACCCGGCTTCAGGCCGGTCCTGAGCGAAGGTGACATGCGCCTGTACGAGATAACAGCTTTAGATGGAATGGAATAGGAACGCTGCATGGGCATGCGAGGTGCGCACGAGATAAAGCGATTCGTGACCGAAAAGGGCTTTGGAAAGTTTGATGCCCTTGCGCTCGCCCTTCTCGTTGCTTTTCTTGTTCAGGGCGGCACTTTTTACCTCTACGTGCATTCCGCGCGGATTATCGTCTGCACTCTCTTGGCCGTTCTCGTTATCATTGGTCTTTGGGCATGGCGTCGGGTGCTTCCCCAGACGGTCGATGCGGTGTGTCGCAAGGTCTTTCCCGTCGTGCTCATTATCTGCGGCGTGGCGTTCTCGCTCTTTTTTCCACCTGGCTCCGTGCCCGATGGTATCTACCACTTCAGGACGACCTATGCGTACTCGAATATTCTGGCCTTCCAAGATGCAGACCTCATGCGTGCGAGCGATGCGGAGCTGATCCACGATGAGAAGGTGGTAAACAAGCTCATCACAGCGGAGCATTGGAGGGTCACGAATGACGAACTCGAGGTCTTCAGCTCGGATAACTCGCCTGTTCATGAATACTGGCTCACCCATAGCAAGCTCTATGATGATGACCCCGTTGGCGTTGTAACGAACTTGCCGCTTCCCCAACTCAAGATTCCAGCAGCACTTGGCATCATGTTTGCGAAACTCATTGGGCTCGGCGCGGTGCCTATGTTCTTCCTCGGGCGCTTGTTTAACATGCTCTATGCGGCGATACTCATCATCCTTGCCGTGAGACTCACGCCCATTGGCAAGAACATGTTCATGGCAGCATCGCTTATGCCCATGACCTTGCATATTCTCGGATCGTATTCATATGATGGGCCCATTATCGGCATGGCGTTTCTCCTTACGGCCCTGCTACTCAGAGCGATGCGAGGAGGGGAGGAGAAGGTCTCGAAGGGCCTGTGCATAGGAACCGTTGCGGTGGCGTCGATCCTGGCTCCCTGCAAGGTCGTGTACATGACCATCAATTTGCTCGTGCTCTTTGTACCTGCACGTCGCTTTAACTCGCGGGCATCGTGTGTCATGTTTAAGCTCTGCGTGCTTGGCCTCCCGATTCTTTTCATGATCGCATCGCGTTTTGCGGCGCTGCTTCCCTATCTGTCAGGCGGAAGTACGGGGGGCAAGTCTCCCGAGTACGAGGGCGCGGAATGCTATACGCTCGGCGGTTTGCTGAGCGATCCAAGGGCGACTTACTTGCTCTTTGCCAACACCTTGCTCGTCAATACGAGTAATTACCTGCCCGAGCTCGTGGGCGGCGTGCCCGGATGGCTCGAGGGGCGCGTCGCGCTTCCCATGTGGGCATCGTATTTCCTCGTCTTCCTTCTGTTTGCTTCGAGCGTCCGCGCCGAAGACGATGACGAATGCCTGCCGGTTTCGCAGCGTATCGTCTGCGTGCTCCTGTTCGTCATCACTTTACTGGCTACCATGCTCGCGCTGGCGATTGACTGGACCTTAAACACCGATACGGTTATTCAAGGCGTGCAGGGTCGTTATCTCATTCCCGTCATCATCTTGTTGCTGCTTGCGCTGCGTTCAAAATGTATCCAAGTCAAGGCGCGCTTGGCTATGCCGCTCGTGATGACGCTTTCGGGAATCAGTTTCATGTATTTGGCCTATATTGCTTTTAAAGCGCTGACAGGGTAATTTGCTACTTAGTGTTTTGACGCTTGCACTCCGTGGCGTTACCCGGGTGTTCTAAGACGAGAAATGGGTTCACGTGCATTCAAAGGTCTTGCTCATAATTCCCGCTTACAACGAGGAAGATAACATCGCACGTGTTGTCGGCACGCTCGAGACCAATTATCCCCAGTATGACTATGTCGTTGTAAATGACGGATCGAAGGACGGTACGGCAAGCATCTGCCGTGAGCATGATTTTCGCTTTCTCGACCTTCCTATCAACCTTGGTCTTGCCGGTGCTTTTCAGGCTGGCCTCAAGTATGCGGACAAGCATGGTTATGACTGCGCGATTCAGTTTGACGCCGACGGTCAGCACCGCCCCGAGTACGTTGCTCCCATGGTCGCCGCTTTGGCCGACAACGACATCGTGATTGGTTCGCGCTTCGTGGATGCTCCCAAGCCCAAGAGCATGCGCATGTTCGGCAATAACCTTATCGAGGCGATGATTAAACTCACGACGGGCATGAAAATCAGTGACCCGACTTCGGGCATGCGCGCCTATAACCGTCGCATGATAAGAGAGCTGGCCTATGGGCCTAACCTCGGACCCGAGCCCGACACCCTTGCCTATCTCATCAGGAAGAAAGGCGCTCGCGTTGCCGAGGTCCAAGTCTCCATGGACGAGCGCATTGCGGGGGAGAGCTACCTGAATTTCAGGACGTCCACGTCCTATATGGCGCGTATGGCGTTGTCCGTTCTTCTCATACAGTTCTTCAGATAAGGTGATGTGATGTTCTCGATTGCCCTGCGAATCATACTGATCGTCGCCGCCATCGGCCTCATGGCCTTTCTGCTGCATAGCATCAAGAAGTCCAAGATGAGTATCGAGGATGCCATGTTCTGGGTGGCGTTTTCCCTGCTCATTGTCCTGATGAGCATATTTCCCCAGATTCCCTCGCTTCTGTCAGACGCCATTGGCTTTCAATCACCGGTCAACTTCGTCTTCCTCTTCTTCATTTTCATATTGATTCTCCGCGACTTTTTCTCGAACCGGCGCATATCCCAACTCGAGAATCGCGTGAAGGAACTCACCCAGCAGATAGCCATCGACAGGCTAGACCATTATGAGCGAAGGCATCTGGGTGAGCATGACGATGACTGATGGGGAGACCGTGTCATCTCCAGCTCATGCATATGCGATCTTCTCGGCGCAGTATGCGCCACATGCAGGTGGTGTCGAGTCGTTTACCCAGCGTCTTGCCCACGAGCTTGCTATGCAAGGCAACCGCATCTTCGTCGTGACCTCGCAGCTCTCTGCGAATATGCCTGCGTACGAGGTGCAAGATGATGGCGTTGAAGTGTATCGTCTGCCATGCAGGCCGCTTTTGGATGGTCGCTTGCCCATCTCGCGCAAGAACGCCGATTATCAGCACATGCTTGACGAGCTTGCCACTCGTGGTATCGATCGCGTGCTCGTCAATACGCGCTTCTACCAGCATTCCCTTGAGGGGGCACGTTTCGCAAAGCGCATTGGCGCTCCCGTCATCGTGCTTGACCACGGCTCTGCGCACCTGACCTTTGGTGGCGGTAGTATCGATTGGTTTGTCGAGCACTATGAGCACGCCGTAACCAGGCGCATGCAGCGTCTCGGCCCCGCCTTTGCGGGTATTTCGCAGGCAAGCAGGAACTGGCTGACGCATTTTGGCATAGAGACCACGGCCGTCGTTCCTAACGCCATCGATGTCGAGCAATTCAGAGATGCTGCATCAGAACGGGACTTTCGTGACGAGCTGCATGCGCATGACAAGACACTCGTCGCCTTTGTCGGGCGTCTCGAACCCGAAAAGGGGGCTCTTGCGTTTGCGCAGGCGGCAACGATGCTTGGCGATGGGTTCGTATGCGCATTGGCGGGCGATGGTAGCCAACGTGAGCAGATCGCATGCCAAGGTTTTGACAACGTCGCCTTGCTTGGCAAGCTTGACCAGCCGGATCTTTCCGCTCTCTTGCGCGATGCGGATGTTTTCTGCCTACCGACGCGTTCGGAAGGTTTCTGCACCTCGCTCCTGGAGGCGGCTGCCCAGGGCTGCATCCCCGTCATGCCGCATGTGGGGGGCACAGACGAGGTGATGGGTTTTGACCCGGTGCGCTACGGCGTCATGCTGGAGAGCTGCGAACCCGCAGATGTTGCGCAGGCTATTCGCGAGGCGACGACGCAACGTGCTTCAGGAGAAGACCTGAGCGCCTTCGTCACTGCTGAATGCTGCTGGGGCAAGACCGTCGATGCGCTCGAGGCGGCCTTTGATCAGATTGGCTAAGAACACCAGGCGACAACGCTTTGTCATTTCGAGTGAAGACGCGGTCGCATTTCTGTTGTCATTTCGAGCGAAGCGAAGCGGGGTCGAGAAATCTCGTCGCGAGATCTCTCCATTCCGCGGCCTCGCGGCCGCTCCAGTCGAGATGACAGACGACGGCCTCGTGGCCGTTCCATGGACGTGCAGTGTTTCGTTATGCCTTCATAAGGTCGATGCCGTCGCCTAAGTCGAGGATGACGGGTGCGTGCGTGTAACGCTCCTCCTCGGGAGGTAACTGCATGTAGTCACCATAAAGTGTCTTGAGAAAGACGTCACTATCATGGGGTGCACGCAGCGTGAGCCCGTCGAAGTCGATCTCCGTCGTGGGAAAGAGCACCTCGGTGTCAAACGATCCCCAGTTGGGATATGCGGCATCTGTCCAGCGCTGCGCGGGATTGTCCGTGTCGAAGGCGTGGTCGAATGTATCCTGCAAATCCTCTTGCTTCCAGCTGCGCGCGACGGTGGCGTGCACGAACTTGCAACCGAGCTCGACGATTGGCTTTAGCGGAGTAGACGGCGGCAGCTTGGGTCGCGAGAAGTGCCTGAGATATGACTTGAGCTGGGCAACACGAGCCTTCTCGCATTGCTTCTGCGCGATCTTTGAGTCTGCATCGAGCTGACAATAGGGAAAGATGTCCACGAAGACGCCCTGTTCGCATCCCGCCTCGCGGGAATTGTCGTCGATGAAGCGCGTGCCGTCCTTGAAGACCTTGGCCCAGAGTCCCGAAAATCCGCGCGTGTTCGTGGACGTGTGGAGCGAGTAGCCGGCGGGTAGGAGTTCCGGCGCGATGGCGCAGAAACGGTCGTAATCGGCCCTGGGCATCCCGAGATCGACATCGTCGTCCCAGGGAATGAAACCTCCATGGCGCATGGCGCCCAAGCAGGTGCCGCCATCGATGAAGTACTCGATGTCGTTTTCCCGGCAGATCTTGTCGATGACGGCGACGATGTCGCGCTCAATGGCTTGCAATCGTTGAAGCGAGTCCTGCGGATAGGGCGAAGTGCTCACGGTGGCTCCCAACTCGGCGCATACAGGGCGTGTGTATTATACTTCTCGCAATTACACAGACGGGGGTTATTCACATGAAGCTAGGAACGATAACGCGCGGCGATAGGAAGATCTACATACTTCTGACTGCGGATTGCCCGCAAGGAGGGTCGATTGTTGCCGAGTCGCATTGCCAGGGGGATGACGCCGTCCCCGCCCTCGTCGCTGCCAAGGATGCCGCACATGGTGAGTACGTGCTCATCCTGCCTCTGCTCTACGTCGAGCAGACCGTCACCGTACGCGTATTGGATGCAGAAGGCACGGTCCTTGACGAGGAGTCCCAGAAGGTGCGGCATCTCTCGAGTGCGTTGACCGCGAAGTACAATACCCTGAGCAAGGCGCCTGGTGTCAATGACATTCGCAATTTCGACCGCTATGCGCGCAACGATATCTCTCATATCGAGCCTGATCGCATTTGCTACTATGGCTATGAGCCGCAAAACAGCGAGCTTGTGCATATCGTCATCACGACTCACTGTGACGATGAGAGCACGTACCAGACGCCATTCGAGGTCATCGTCTTTGACCGCCAGGGCAAGCGCATGCCTATCAGAAATCATGCCGTCCTGAGCGACAAGCTCGACCATCCCGTACCCCATTCCGATTTCACCCGCCGTACCATCCACACCTCGTTTCTCAAGGACCATGGCAACGACTGGTTCTTCATTTGGGTGCGCTTTGAAAATGACGCCCTGCCCCCTGCGTTCATCTGCATGGACAAGTGGCGCACGGAGTACATTCGCGATCGTTTTCAAAAGAAGTTCAATGATTCGGGTCAGGGCCCTTTCTACGAGGATTGGTTCTACCACACTCAAAAGAAGGCGCCGATGGAGCTCGATGGGCAGCGCAGGGCGCATTTCGAAATCGAGCCGCTGTTCTCGATCATCGTGCCGCTCTACAAGACGCCGCTCGACTTCTTCGCGGAGATGTCACAATCCGTACTCGAGCAGACCTATGGCAAGTTCGAGCTCATTCTTGTCAACTCGACACCCGAGGATAAGGAACTTGCCGCAGCTGTGGCCGCGTGCGCGGCAAACGATGATCGCGTACGGGTGGTGACGCTCGACAAGAACTACGGCATCGCGGGCAATACCAACGAGGGTATCGCCATCGCACAAGGCGACTTCCTCTGCTTCTTCGATCATGACGACATCCTCGAGCCGAGCATACTCTTCGAGTACGTTGATGCCATCAATCGTTATCCGGAGACGGATTTGCTCTATTGCGATGAGGACAAGATCAGGGACGGCAAGCTCTTCGATGGCTTCCTCAAGACGGATTTCAGCTGGGAGCTGCTCGCTACCTGCAATTACGTGTGCCATCTGCTCACGGTACGCAAGTCCATCGTGGATGTCATCGAGCTTTCGGGCGATGAGGTCACGGGTGCGCAGGACTGGGATATGACCTTGAAGGTTGCGGAGAAGGCGCGCAACATCTTCCATGTGCGCAAGGTGCTCTATCATTGGCGCTCCCATGAGCATTCGGCTGCCAGCAACGCCAACGCCAAGCCCTACACGCACAAGGCCGGCGAGATTGCGGTCAGGAATCACTACGAGCGTATCGGCATCCCTGTCGACGTGCTCGATGGCTTCTGCGGCAACATGCATCGCATCGTGTATCACCTGCCCGAGAAGAAGCCGCTTGTCTCCATCATCATTCCCAACAAGGATCAGTCCTTCATGCTCGAGCGCTGCCTCGACTCCATCTGGGAGAAGACGACCTACGAGAACTTCGAGATTATCATCGTCGAGAACAATAGCGTCGAGGACGAGACATTCGCGTTGTACGAGCGTCTGCAGGCCGAGCATGGCAACCTGCGTGTCGTGCGCTTCGAGGATTCGTTCAATTACTCTGCCATCTGCAATTTGGGCGTGACGCATGCCGTGGGCGACCACTATCTCTTCCTCAACAACGACATGGAGGTCATCACTCCCGATTGGATCGAGTTGCTGCTCGGTCCCCTGCAGCGCGAGGAAGTAGCTGTCGTAGGCGCACGCTTGCTGTATCCGGATAGGACGATTCAACACGATGGCGTGGTGATTCCACGCTCCGACCCCAAGCACGTTGCGTGCATGGCGCCGGCGAGTCTCGTGTACTACTTTGGCATGATCCACAACGCTCGCGATGTGCTCGCGGTTACGGGTGCATGCCTTATGGTGAGCCGAAAGGATTTCGAGTCGATCGAAGGCTTTGACGAGCGCTATGCCGTCGCCTACAACGATGTGGACTTTTGCCTGCGTCTCGTCGAGAAGGGTCGTCACATCATCATCGACCCCAACATCGAGCTCTACCACTACGAGTCAGTGTCCCGCGGGTTCGACGAGACGGTCGAGAGCAAGATGCGAAACGCCGAGGAACTTGCGATGTTCCAGAAACGCTGGCCGCGCTTCATTGCCGAAGGCGATCCGTATTATGGAACCAACATCGCGCATGCGAACGCGTACTACGCGCTCAACTGGGACGTGCGCGCCTAGTCGATACCGAGGTACTGCTTCCAAAACGGCAGTGACGTCATGATGGGACGGGCTGCCTCGTACTCCTTGCGCAGGCGGTCCTTGTTCGCGCGGAACTCGACCATGTCACGGTGGAAACGGTCCCAGAGCTGATTGAAGCGCTCCTTGTCCATCTTGCGGATGATGCCCTTCTTGCTCGGCGCATCGATGGCGATGATGTACTCCTTCTTTCGCAGCTCATCGACGGGGTACAGCCAGCCGGCGGCGCTGATGACGGCAACCGATCCCTTGTCGTAGTAATCGCCCCTGACCATGCGATGGCCGTTGACGGTCATGTTGTCCCGTATGCGCTCGACGAACGAACGATGGTCGTCTCTCTCGTAGTTCTCGTGGTCGAATTGCGTTGCGGGGATGGTATCGAGGTCAACGCCCAGTGCCAGGGCGTCTTCCTTGATATCGTCAAGTGGAAGCAGCTTCTCCGCTTTCTTGAGGTGGTCAAGGTAGCTTCTCTCGGCTGCCCCCTTTTCCATGATGAAAGACGGACCCTTCAGAAAGTCCTCGAAGGCATCGAGTACGAGCGCTGCGTTATCGTAGTTGTACTTCTTGAGTTCGAGCTCGAAGCCGATCTTCAAATCACCTAAGAAGTCGGACATGGGGGCCATGCCGCTCGTGAACTGGCCGATGAGTACGTTGCGAGGCATTTGATAGCGCTCCACGGCGGCGCTGTAGCGTTGCTTGAACGGTGCGTGCCATACGCAGATGCCGTTCATGGTCATGATCTTGGCATGCGCACGCAGACTGTACTCGACATCGTCGGTACGCACGAAGATGGGCAACGGCAGTCCTTCGCGATCGATCACGGATACGGGTATGACGCAGTACCACCAGGCAGCATAGGACTGTGACATGCGGTCCGTGTCATATCCCGCTTCTTCGGGGTTGCGGTGGATGAACGCCTCGTTTGCGACGCAGTCGTGCAGCACATCGACGTAGGCAAGGTTCTTGGCGGGGAAGTACTTGCCGTTGCACGCCACGAACCCGACATCCTCGTAGCGCAGGTTCGGCTGGTCCATGCTCATCATGGCACCGCTCAAAAACGCCTCCGAGTATTCGTCATTTACGATGGAGAGCAAGTTGAAGGTGCGTATGATGCTTTCGGGTGAGATGCTCACGTCATCGTCCATGAGCAGCACGTGGGTGGCACGCGGGGCCTGTTCCATGGCCTCAATCATGCCTCGGGCAAAACCACCCGCTCCACCTGCATTGGGGTTGGGATGTAGGAAGATGCGTTCGGATTCGACGTCCTTGGCGCCAAGGGTACGACCGTTGTCGACGACGTGCATGGAGAAGTGCTCCGAGATGGGCTCGTCAGTCTCGATGATGCGTGTTCTGACAAGCTCGACATTGGGGAGGATGTAGTTCTCGTTTTTGAAGGTCGTCGTGCACAGGGCGAGCTCGACGGGGCGAATTTTCTCGTCATTGACCTCGGTGTAATAGTAGCTGTTGCGGATCTGCACGGCTCCCTGTGTCTCCAGCAGGAAGCCCACAAGCACGTCATCGTTGAGCTCGAGGGGGATATCGAGCGTGACCCACTCTTCGCTTACCGCGATATCGCGTACCGTGTCTTCGAGACGTTCGACATGCCAGGTGTACGTGTCGGCGCGCGTTTGCGCGAACGTGCAAGCGGCTCCCTTAAGCTCGAGATGCAAGAAGAACTCGCGGGCACAGGTGTAGCGCATCCATTTGCTCGTGGGCAGCGCGTTGAAGAAGGTGGTGAAGTCGAAGGTGCCGGGCCCTTGCAGGACCCATTCGCCCTTGGCGGGATCATCACATGTTACGGGGGCGTTAGAGGAGCAATACATGGCAGGAGCTCGGAAGAACTGCCAGCTGTTTTCCAGTAGAACGTTCGAAAGCTTATGTCGCTGCATGCCGTTTCCTTCCACGTATTGCCGCGGTTTCTTCCAGCTATTCTATCCGAGCATCTCGGCTAGAAACGCAAAAAAGGCAAAAGGATACATACGAACGTAAAAAGGTGGATTGGCGACCGTGTCGTTTCCGTTGCGGGATTGCTGCCTGCATGTAATGGGTTTTACGAATGGGAGCTTAGTAAAATGCAGGCAGGTCATATTACGCAGGAAGAACGCCAAAGGAGGTCAAATGGTTAGTTTGGTAAGCAAAGGGCATGCGAAAAGATGTGCGCTCATCGCGATTCTTGCGCTTGCGTGCGCGGCGCTCGTCATGATGGTGCAGCCTCCGGCAAAAGCTGCCCATGCCGATGAGTCCGCGGTGAAGATGAATCGTCTCTACAATCCCAACTCCGGTGAGCACTTCTACACCGCCAGCCCGGTTGAGAAGGTCAGCCTCATGGATGCCGGTTGGAACTACGAGGGCATTGGCTGGACCGCCCCGGCAGATGGCAATGCGGTTTATCGTCTGTATTCAGGCACCGATCATCACTACACCATGAGCGAGTTCGAGCGCGACCATCTCATTTCCGTCGGCTGGAGCTATGAAGGCATCGGCTGGTATTCGGATGCAGACGAGTCCGTTGCCCTGTACCGTCAATTCAATCCCAACGTGCAGCCGTCTGCCCCAACCAACAACTCGGGAAGCCATAACTACACGTTGAGCAAAGTCGAAAACGATAGCCTCGTTTCGGCGGGGTGGAACGAAGAGGGTATCGGCTGGTATGGCATCAATGACACGAGCGAGCAGGACCTGTTCCTCGGCTCATTCTTCATCGACACGCCTGGTCAGGGCGCGGGTTTCGAGACCGCGCTGTGCTACACCCGTGACGGCATCAATTTCACCAAGGCTAGCATCCCGTTTGCGAGCAATGCAGATCCGCTTCACGATCCAAGCATCATGTTCAAGGACGGAACGTTCTACATGCTCTCCAACTGGAACAGGAACAACGGGCGCTTCTATCCCATGATTTCCTATTCCGAGAATCTTGTCGACTGGTCGCAGCCTGAAGGTCTGGGTCTCATTAACGGCGGAAGCTACGATGGCATCTCGCTGCCGTCCATGCCATTCGGCATCTCCGACTTCGATGTCGTTGCACCCGAGTGGTTCGTGGATGATAACGGAGACACCTACATCGTATTCTCGGCTGGTTTCTACGGCGAGTACCATGGCCAGCCCGAAAGCGACAGGATGAAGGTCTACGCCGTCAAGGTCGATATCTCCAACGATGGCCTTGCCTTGTCCACAAGTGGTTCTGGCAAGCACTTCCCGCAGGGCCTCAGGCTCGACGCCTCCACCGCGTTCGAGATTCAGGGACTCGAGGCATCGGACAATTACATCGACTCCTCCATTTACAAGGACGGCGATACCTATTACCTGATAACCAAGAAGGACGGCGTCAACAATCAGATTTACGCGAACTCGAGCATGTCACCTGATGGGTGGCACCTGGTCAACACCAACATTGCCACGGGCAACGAGGGCCCCACGATGGTCAATGTCGATGGCGTATACATGCTCTACACCGATATGATAGCCACCTATCATGGGCAAACCGGCATTCAGGTGAGCGCGTCTCTGGGCGAGAGCCAGCACTTCTCCGCACCGCAGTCAATTAGCTGCGTCGACAGCTCTGGAAACAAGGTGACGTTGCGTCATGGCACCGTCATCAAGTTGGAAGGCGAGGCGAAGGCCCTGGGCGAAACCTTTATAAGGCTATAGGGTTTCCGCAAAGTCTCTTTTGACTAACGAACGCCATCACATCCGATGTGATGGCGTTCTTCTATTCGGTATGTGCGCCATCTATATGCAATATCCTGGACATTGACTTGCATATTTTACTGACCAGGATACGGACAAATGTTACCTGTTCTGCGGTTTTCGCAAAGATATAGCGACCGCTGGCAGAAGCGATGCTCGACTAGATATGTGCACGTGGTAGTGTCGCGACGTGGCTATATCTGGTGTAGGGAAGTGATCAAAACATGAGTAAAGTTCGTTCGCTTGGAAGGGTATGGATTGTCATTGTCGCAACCGTGCTCGCATGCATGCTTGCGATGGCGGCGGCGCCTGCCTACGCGGCAGAAGACGCCGGGACTACCGACACGACGGTTTCCGATGGCGCCGTGACGACCGATCCCGATGACGGCGAGGACGTGACCGGGCCGGGCGACGTGACGCCGGGAGACGCCGACGATTCCGACGAGCCGACCGACCCCGATACGCCGGCAACGCCGGACGAGGGCGACGATGGCGACCAGGCGGACAAACCCGCTGGTGACACGCCAGATGACCAGGATAAACCTGACCAGGATACTCCCGACGACCCCGCGGACGAGCCCGCCGAGCCCGAGCCCTCCTACGAGGACTCCCACGCCAACATGTACCGCCTCTACAACCCCAACTCCGGCGAGCACTTCTACACCATGAGCCTGCACGAGGCCACGAGCGTGGCCGAGGCCGGCTGGCAGTGGGAGGGCATCGGCTGGGTGGCCCCGCTTTCCGGCGCGCCCGTGTACCGCCTCTACAACCCCAACGCGGGCGACCACCACTACACCACGAGCGCGGTCGAGCGCGACCACCTCATCGGCGTCGGCTGGAACGACGAGGGCATCGGCTGGTACTCCGATGGCGAGGACCACGTCGCGGTGCTGCGCCAGTACAACCCCAACGCGGTCGCCGGCGCGCACAACTTCACGACCTCCTGGGTTGAGAACGACCACCTGGTCGGCGTCGGGTGGAACCACGAGGGCCTGGCCTGGTACGCGACCAACGGCCCCAACCTGGAGATCCAGGGCTGGTGGCTCATCACGAGCGCCTGGGGAAGCCTCGAGCGCTACTGGATCGGCGCTGACGGCAACATCGTCAAGGGTCGCCTCATCGACCCCGAGGAGGGAACTGGCTACCACGCCTACGCCACTGACGACGGCGCCATCGTGCGCGGCAAGTACTATGCCCCCGAACTCGACTGTGTCTATGTCGCCGACCAGGAAGGACGACTTGTTTCCAAGCCCGATGGCCAGGACGGTTGGTACGTCACCGATTCCATCGATGGCGGCATGCAGCGCTACTATTACCTCGCTGACCTTCATGCCATGGACGCTGGTTTCTTTACGGTTGATGGTGTGAATTACTACGGTCTTGCTGCCGAGGGCTACGTGCTTCGTGGCAAATACAGCTGGGGCGGCATCGTCTTGCTCGGCAATCTCGAAAGCGGAGAGCTTGCGACGGGCCAGGGCTGGCTCGTTACCGATATCTACGATGGTGGCACTCAGCGTTACTGGCTCATCGCCACGTGGGAGAACTCGCCGTACTCCGGTGCTCAGACGGGCCTGATCTACGTCGATGGTGGCAAGTACTATGGTGATCCCAAGCAGGGCTACATTGACCGTAACAAGTACGTTTACGCGGATCGTTGGTACAAGGCCAATAACGATGGCTGGCTCACCGAGAGCGAGTCTCCCGAGGAAGGCGATATGATGCTACGTGCCCAGGGCATGCGCAGCCCGACGGACTTCCTCATCCTCGTCGATACGGACAAATGCCGCGTGGGCATCTTCAGGGGCGGTAACGATAATTGGAACCTTGATAGGTTCGAGCCCTGCGTTTGCGGTGCCCCGTGGTCCCCGACCATCACGGGCACCTACTCCACGGGCTATCACCTGCCTGTGTTGCCGGACTGGTCGAATGCCCTGTATTGCACCAATATCACGGGCGGTTACTTCTTCCACAGCGTCCTGAGTTCCACCGATGAGCTTGGCCAGCATCTCTCCCATGGCTGCATTCGCCTCGACTGGCCGTTTGCCCAGTACATGCAGACGGTTCCCTACGGATCGACGGTGCATCTGTACTAGCGCGATGTGCGCGTTCGAATGGGTATCGTGTGCGGGCACCTCTCATTTGGGAGGTGCCCGTTTGCATTTGCCGTGCGTGTCTTATAATGGTTCGACATATCTCGAATCCAAGCGGAGGAGCACATCACATGAAGGGCATCATTCTGGCGGGCGGTAGCGGAACGCGCCTGTATCCGCTCACCCTCGTTACGAGCAAGCAGCTTCTGCCAATCTATGACAAGCCAATGATTTACTATCCGCTTGCCACGCTCATGATGGCGGGCATTCGCGACATACTCATCATCTCGACGCCTGCGGACCTTCCCAATTTCGAGCGCCTCTTGGGTGACGGAAGTCAGCTCGGCATCAAGCTTTCCTACAAGGTGCAGCCCTCGCCCGATGGCCTTGCCCAGGCATTCATCATCGGCGAGGAGTTTTGCGCAGGAGAGCCCTGCGCCCTCGTCCTCGGCGACAACATCTTCTACGGCAACGGCTTTCGCGATCAGCTCAGGCGTGCCGTTGAGCGTGCCGAGAACGGCAAGGGCTCCACGGTCTTTGGCTATTACGTCGATGATCCCGAGCGCTTTGGCGTCGTGGAATTCGATGAGAACTACAACGCGATCTCCATCGAGGAGAAGCCGGAGCATCCCAAGAGCAACTATGCAGTCACGGGTCTCTATTTCTACGACGAGCGTGTGTGCGAGCTTGCCAAGCAGGTCAAGCTTTCTGCGCGTGGAGAGCTCGAGATCACCGATCTCAACGAGATGTACCTCAATGATGGCTCGCTCAATGTCGAAGTGCTCGGCCGGGGCTATGCCTGGCTCGACACGGGTACGATGGAGTCGCTGTTCGAGGCGACGAACTTCGTGCGTACGGTCGAGCAGGCTCAAGGCATTCCGGTGAGCGTGGTCGAGGAAATTGCCTATGGCAACGGCTGGATCGATCGCGAACAGCTCGTCGAGGCGGCAACCAAGTACGGCAAGAGCAATTATGGCAAGTACCTCAAGAGCGTAAGCGAGAACAAGTTCTATGCAAAGGGCGGTAAGTAACCGATGAAGATCCTCGTGACCGGAGAACATGGCCAGCTCGGAAACGAGCTCAGGCGCTGTTTCGAGACCATGGAGGCCGAGATTGGCCCCATTCCCGAAGAGTACAGAGATGCCGAGGTCGACTATATCGATTACCAGGTGCTCGATATCAGCGATGCCGATGCCGTTGACGCCTGGTATGCCGAACACGGCCCCTACGGCCTCACCATCAACTGCGCGGCAATCACCAATGTGGATGGCTGCGAGCAAAACGAGGCGGCGGCGCTTCACGTCAATGCCATCGGTGCCGAGAACATGGCACGCGCGGCGCAGGGCTGCGGTGGCAAGATCGTGCACATCTCCACCGATTACGTCTTTCCCGGCACCAATCCCGTTCCCCGCGTCGAGACCGACGCGGTGGCGCCCATCTCGGCATACGGCCGCACCAAGTGGGAGGGCGAAGTGCTCACCCAGGCCGCATGCGAGAAAAGCTTCGTCGTGCGCACGGCATGGCTCTATGGCTACATCGGCAAGAACTTCGTCAAGACCATGCTGCGTTTGGCGCGCGAAAACGGCAAGATTTCCGTCGTTAACGACCAGATGGGCAACCCGACAAGCGCCAACGATCTGGCCTACGAGATTCTCAAGATCGCGACGACCGATGATTACGGCACCTATCATTGCACCAACAACGGCACGTGTAGCTGGTTCGACTTCGCTTGCGCCATTGTGGATGCAGCAGGCATAGACTGCGAGAAGGAGGGGCTGAGCTCCGCCGAATACAAGGAGCGCTTCCCGCTCTCGGCAGATCGTCCCGCGTACTCGAGTCTCGAAAACGCGCATCTTGCTGCGACTGTTGGCGACGAGATGCGTCCTTGGCAAGAGGCTCTTGCGACGTACATGGATAGATTCGAGGAACTGGCAGATTAGGTCCTGTCAGGTAAGAATGGGAAAAGGTGTTTTACTCGCCAATGATTCGCACCCGAAGTGACAGAATCGCTCAGCTGCTGCGGAACTCGCGCACAGAAACCGTGCGCTCAAACAGTCCTCGCAAGGCCGCTTCGCGATTCTGCCTCTTCTGCTCATCGGGCTTCGTAAAACACCTTTTCCCATTCATATATGGATAGAAGGAACTTATGACAACGGATAAAGTCATCACGAGTGGCAACTTCACCTTCACGCAGACGTCCATCGAGGACGTCATCATCGTCGACGTCAAAGCGTATGGTGATGCACGCGGCTACTTCATGGAAACGTACAAGCGTCCCGATTTCGTTGCGGGTGGTATCGACGTTGAGTTCGTGCAAGACAACCAGAGCTCGTCCACCAAGGGCGTGCTGCGCGGCTTGCATTTCCAGATCGAGCATCCGCAAAGCAAGCTCGTGCGCGTCGTGAGCGGCGAGGTTTTCGACGTGTGCGTTGACCTGCGTGAGGGAAGTCCCACCTATGGCAAATGGGAAGGCGTCATTCTCTCTGCCGAGAACAAGCGTCAGTTCTTCGTACCGCGCGGCTTTGCTCATGGCTTCCTCGTGCTCTCGGATACAGCGGAGTTCTGCTACAAGTGCGATGACGTATACCATCCCAACGACGAGGGCGGTTATCGATATGACGATCCGGCTTTCGGCATCGAATGGCCCGAGATTGATTGCGAGATCAATCTGAGCGACAAGGACCAGGTCCATCCCGCGTTCAAGCGCGACTAGCAAGGAGCAAGAGCATGACGGATACGTTTGCCCCCAAGAATGTCATCGTTACGGGTGGCGCTGGCTTCATCGGCAGCAACTTTGTGCATTGGGTCATCGACAATCAGCCCGACGTACACGTTACGGTGCTCGATGCGCTTACCTATGCGGGCAACCCGGATAACATAGCGGGGTTGCCGCAAGATCGCATGACCTTCGTGCATGGCGATATCTGCGACGCAGAGCTCGTCGATAAGCTCGCTGCGGATGCCGATGCGATCGTGCACTTTGCCGCCGAGAGCCACAATGACAACTCCATCCTCGACCCCACGCCTTTTCTGAGAACGAACGTCGAGGGCACGTTCACGCTCTTGCAAGCAGCGCGCAAGCACGACCTGCGCTTCCATCACATTTCGACCGACGAGGTGTATGGCGACCTCGCACTCGACGACCCCGCGCGTTTCACCGAGGAGACACCTTATCATCCGAGTAGCCCCTATAGCTCGACCAAGGCATCGAGCGACATGCTCGTGCGCGCGTGGGTACGTACGTATGGCGTGCGCGCGACCATCAGCAACTGCTCGAACAACTACGGCCCACGCCAGCACATCGAGAAGTTCATTCCGCGTCAGATTACGAACATCCTCTGCGGCATCCGTCCCAAGCTCTACGGGGATGGTCTCAACGTCCGCGATTGGATTCACACCGAGGATCATTCCAGCGCGGTTTGGGACATCCTCACCAAGGGCGAGATAGGCGAGACTTACCTCATCGGTGCCGATGGCGAGAAGAACAACATTGATGTGCTGCGTGCCATCCTTGCGGAGATGGGCAAGGACGCCGACGACTTCGACTGGGTCAAGGATCGCCCCGGCCATGATCGCCGCTATGCCATCGATTCCACGAAGCTGCGCCGTGAACTCGGCTGGCAGCCCAAGCACACGAACTTCGACGAGGGCTTGCGTGACACCATAGCCTGGTATGAAGACAACCGCGATTGGTGGGAGGGTGCCAAGCAAGAGACCGAGGCCAAGTATGCGAAGCAAGGGCAATAGGGTATCTCATGGGCATCGACGACTTGCATTTTGACGAGCATGGCCTTATCCCGTGCGTCGTGCAGCAATACGATACGGGCGAGGTCCTCATGGTCGCCTGGATGAACGCCGAGTCCCTCGATCTTACGCGAGAGACGGGAACCACCTGGTTTTGGTCGCGCTCTCGTCAGGAGCTCTGGAACAAAGGTTTAACGAGCGGAAACATTCAGGTGGTCAAGGAGCTGTATTATGACTGCGACGGAGATACGCTCCTCGTGAAGGTCGATGCTGCGGGCCCTGCCTGCCACACGGGCGCCACGAGCTGCTTCTTTCGCACGCTTGACGTAAAACGCAAAGACGATGATGTTCGTCATCAGTCAGAAGAGGAGTAGGCGATAATGCCGGATACAGGTGCTGATGAGTTTGACGTGATTGGTTCCGCCGCAGCCGAGGCAAATCGCGACTATGTTCTCAAGACGGTGCAAGAGCGACATATTCACTTTATTCGTATGTGGTTTACCGATGTTTTAGGACAGATGAAGTCCTTTGCCATTACGCCAAGCGAGCTTGAGGCTGCATTCGACGAGGGTATGGGATTTGATGGCAGCTCGATCGAGGGCTTCGCGCGTGCCACGGAGTCCGATATGATCGCCTTTCCCGACGCGAGCACCTTCCAGGTACTGCCCTGGCGTCCCAAGGACGATGGCGTGGCTCGCATGTTCTGCAACATCCTCACGCCCGAGCGCAAGCCTTTCGACGGCGACCCACGCTACGTGCTGCGTTGCATGCTTACCAAAGCCGCGCGCATGGGCTATACCATGAACGTTGGCCCCGAGCTCGAGTACTTCTACTTCAAGAATTCCACGGAGCCCGATCCCATCGATTACGCGGGCTTTTTCGACCTGACCGCCGACGACACGGCTTCCGATCTGCGCCGCGACACGATTTTGACGCTCGAGCAGATGGGCATTCCCGTCGAGTACTCCCACCACGAGGCCGCGCCTTCGCAGCAGGAGATTGACCTGCGCTATAGCGATGCGCTCTCCATGGCCGATGCGGTCATGACATATCGTCTCGTTGTGAAGGAGGTCGCTCTCAAGCACGGCGTGCATGCGAGTTTCATGCCCAAACCCATCCGCGATGTCGATGGCAGCGGCATGCACGTGCATATCTCGCTCTTTCGCGATGACGAGAACGTTTTCTTCGACGAGAGCGACCCGCTCGGCTTCGGCCTGTCGCAGACGGCCAAGCATTACATCGCGGGTCTGCTCAAATATGCACCCGAGATGACGCTCATCACCAACCAATACGTGAACTCCTACAAGCGTCTCATTCCCGGTTTCGAGGCTCCTCTCTACGTGACCTGGGCAAATCGCAATCGTAACGCGCTCGTGCGTGTGCCGCTTTATAAGCCCGGCAAGGCAAATTCCGCTCGCTTCGAGTACCGTAGTCCCGATCCGGCATGCAATCCCTACCTCGTGTTCGCGGTGCTCCTGGGCGCGGGTTTGCGCGGTATCGAAGACGAGCTCGAGCTCGAGCCGCCCCTCACCGATGACCTATCGACTATGAGCGAGGCAGAGGCGCTCGCCGCTGGGTATCGCATGCTGCCCGGTGACTTGCACGAGGCCATCGAGCTCTTTGAGCATTCCGAGCTAATGCGCGAGATTCTCGGCGACGAGATGCATCGCTTCATCGTCGAGAACAAGAAGGAAGAATGGCGTTCGTATCGTTCCCAGGTTACGCAATGGGAACTCGATCGATACTTCCCGATTCTGTAGAAAGCGACCAGGTGCCGTGCCATGCATCGTAAACGCGTGCTATACATACAGGAGGGTATGCAAACGTATGGACGCATTGCGCGTCTGACGGCAGAGCTTGATGCCGATTTCGAGCTTTGTTCCGCCGCTGCCGCCAACTCTTCGCTCCCGCCCACCGACCTTGTCGTGTGCTCTCTCACGGATATGCGCTCCGATGGCATTGCCGCACTCGAGCAAAAGTTGCGACTCGCCGATAATGTGGGACTGCTTCTCATGGTGGAAGCCGATGCGCTCAAGCTCTTGCGCCTGCCTGCGCATATTCGTGCCGATTTCGCCCTCTCAAACGCTCCCGATGACGAGCTGCTCATTCGCATGCGACATCTTCTGTGGCCAGGGGAGGAGACGGCCAATTCCGACTTCATCGCAATCGATTCGATGGTCATCAATCTCTCGACCTATCAGGTTCTTGTCGATGGCAATCCCGTCGACTTTACCTATCTCGAGTACGCGTTGCTTGCGTTTCTGGTAACGCACGCGGGGCACGTGTACTCGCGTGATGCATTGCTTTCGCGCGTTTGGGGCTTCGATTATTTCGGAGGCTCGCGTACGGTTGACGTGCATGTGCGGCGTGTGCGCTCCAAGCTTGGCAACGATCTTGCCTCGCATCTACGGACTGTCCGTGGCGTCGGCTACATGTGGGAGTAGGCGCGTCAGAGCAGACGATCTTGACGTTCACCGCGATGCTTGCGTAGCGTTTAGTACGCTACGCATCACGCTTCACGTCAATCTCGCCTACTCTGACGCGCCTACTGTAAACGTGTTACGCATCACGCTTCACGTCAATCTCGCCTACTCTGACGCGCCTACTGCGATGTGCCAACCAGACAAAAGTGCCCCGGGGATTATTGTCTGGTTTTGCCCTATACGTCTACGAAGGCGTATTCGATTTCGTCGTGCAGGCGTTGACGAGTCTCTTCGATACGGTCCTTTTTAAGCTCGCATTCCCAGATGACGATGACATGCCAGCCTTCGCTTTCGAGCTGCTCCTTGACGCGTTTGTCCCGCGCCTTGTTACGCGCGAACTTCTGCTCCCAGAACTCCACGTTGCTCTTGGGTTTGCTTGCGTACTTGCATCCCTCATGCGCGTGCCAAAAACACCCATTAATGAACAAAGCGAGTTTCCTGCCCGGATAGGCGATATCGGGGTGTCCGGCGCACTTCTTCCAGTCGCAGCGATATCCGGGCCAACCCATCTCACGTAGCATCTTGCGCACGACAAGCTCGGGTTTCGTGTTGGCGCGCTTGTTTGCGACCATGACGTTATGTACGGCTTCGCTTACCATCTCCATCTCATGATACTGCATGAAACTGGGCCGCATCGCACCGAGTTCGCGGTACTATGGGAGCACTATTTGCCCATACCGCCCGAAAGGCTGGCCATGTCTCAACGACTTATTGCTGTCATCGACGGAAATTCCCTGCTCCATCGCGCGTTTCATGCCGTGCAAACTCCTATGAACACGCCCGATGGCGCACCGACCAATGCCGTTTTCGGATTCATGCAGATGCTTCTGAAGATGATAGAGGACTACCATCCGGATGCCATCATCTGCGCTTGGGATGTGCATCGTCCCGATTGGCGTATGAAGCTGCTTGCGGGGTACAAGGCGCAGCGTCCCCCCATGGACGAAGACCTCGCCGTACAGTTCCCCATGATTCAAGGCTTGCTCGAGGCGATGAACATCCCCTGCATCGCGATGGATGGGTATGAGGGCGATGACATCTTGGGCACTATGGCTGCGCGCGGTGAGGCCAATGGCGATCGTGTCTTTCTCATCACGGGTGACAAGGATGCTTACCAGCTCGCGAGTGATACCACGAGTATCGTGACGACTCGCAAGGGCATGTCCGATGTCGTTATCTACACGCCCGAAAAGGTCGTGGAACGCTACGGCATCCCTCCGAGTCTCGTGCCCGATTTCCTGGGTCTCAAGGGTGATTCGAGCGACAACATTCCCGGTGTGCCCGGCGTGGGCGAAAAGACCGCTGCCAAGCTGCTTGTCGAATGGGGCTCGCTCGATGACGTGCTCGAGCATGCCGATGACATCAAGGGCAAGATGGGGGAGCGCATCCGCGAACACGCCGAGGACGCGCGCATTAGCCGTGCCGTTGCCACGATCAGGCGCGATGCACCCGTTGAGCTTTCACTCGATGATGTTCACTTTCCGAGTTATTCCGCGCAGGAAGTAAGCGAGGCCTTTGGGGCGTTGCATTTCAATCGCCACCTGCGCGTGGTGCTTTCCTTGCTGGGTGATGACGCGTCGACTGCCGCCGCCATGCCGCAGCCCAAGGCCAAACTAAGCTATCACGTCTCCCAAAATGCCGAGTCTTTCGTCAAGGCGGCGGTGAAGGCGGGGCGTCGAGTTGCCGTTGCGCTTGACGAGCCCATCGAGCAGTCGCTCTTTGCGCAGGAACCCACCGTCGTCTTCTCTGATGGTGCGGGGCTTGCCGAGACGACGATCGAGCTTGCCGCGCCTCTCATCGGGCACATCCTCGCCGAGGGTACGCTTGTGGGCATCGACATCAAGCGCATGCTGCGAGGCGTGTTTGCGCCGGGCCATCCCGCGCGGGAACTCGACACGATATTCTCGGCCAATCTTTTTGATTGCAGCCTTGCGGCATACCTGCTCGATTCGAACGGTAGCTACCTGACGAGCGAACTTGCCGAGAAATACTTGGATCTGGTCAAGCCGACGGGCCAAAACGCTCCGAGCGACGGCCAGTTTGAGGCTGCCGTTGCCGAGAGCCTGGTGGATGTGCTCACAACCAAGCTCAAAGAAGACGATTCCTGGAATCTGTACTGCGATATCGAGCTCAAGCTCATGCCCGTGTTGCTCTCGATGGAGCGCTTCGGGACGGGTCTCGACACGAATGTTCTCAAGGATATCTCCTCGGAGATTTCCGGACACATCGAAGAGCTGCGCGCCGAGATCATCGAACTTGCCGGGGAGGACTTCAACATCGACTCGCCCAAGCAGCTCGGGCATATCCTGTTCGAGGTGCTCGGGCTCGATACGAAGAAGTCAAAGAAGAATCGTACGGGTTGGTCGACGAACGCCTCGGTGCTCGAGAAGCTGCGCGATGACCATCCGCTGCCGGACAAGATCATCGAGTATCGCGAGCTTACCAAGTTGCGGTCGACGTATCTGGATACTCTGCCGACGCTCGTCGATCGTGCCGACGGACGCATCCACACGAGCTTCAATCAGACGGTCACGACGACGGGCAGGCTCTCCTCGTCCGATCCCAACTTGCAGAATATTCCCGTGCGTACCGAACTGGGACGGCGCATCCGCGAGGCGTTCGTTGCCCCGGAAGGCGGCGTCTTCCTGTCGGCCGACTACTCGCAGATCGAGCTGAGGCTGCTCGCGCATCTTTCGGGTGATGAGGGACTCATCGACGCATTTTTGAGTGGCGAGGATTTCCATGCCCATACGGCTTCCGATGTCTTTGGCGTGTCGGTTGACGAGGTGACGCCCGATATGCGCTCGCGTGCCAAGGCGGTCAACTTTGGCATTGTCTATGGGCAACAGGCGTTTGGTCTCGGCCAGACGCTGCACATCCCCATGGCCGAAGCACAGGAGATGATCGACCGCTATTATGATGCGTATCCCAAGGTCCGCGCTTATCTCGATGACGTCGTCGCTCAGGCGCATAAGGACGGGTATGCGACGACCATGTTTGGTCGCAAGCGCCACATCCCCGAGCTGCGCAGCACGAATGTGAACCTGCGCCATTTCGGCGAGCGCACGGCAATGAACCATCCCATGCAGGGCACGGCAGCAGACATCATCAAGCTTGCGATGATCCAGGTGAACAAGCGTCGTCGCGAAGAGGGCCTGCATGCGCGTATGGTGCTCCAGGTGCACGACGAACTCGATTTCGAGTGCCCGAACGAAGAGGCGGATACGATGGCTGCGCTCGTCGCCGAAGTCATGAACAACGTGGTCGAGCTCAAGGTTCCGCTTATTGCCGATGTGCAGATGGGCCCCAACTGGGCGATTGCACATTAACTTGCGCACGCTCATTTGAAAGCGGAGGATGGAGCGCGACCGGAGCGACTGGGCTTCGGAGCTCCGGTGTGCATCATCCTCCGCTTCGCGTACAGGTTACCTCATACGCAGGCGTAGCCACTGGGAGGCACCCGGCGTCTGCTCGGCAAGCGTAAGCAGGTTATGCGCGGTAATGTAGCCTGCGCTATCGGCGGGAAGCTCGCCGCGCCAGCCCGTGTTGTGGTACCAGCTACGTGCGTTGAAGTACGCCTGCAGGCCGGGGTTCCTGAAGCTGTAGCCCTGACGCGCGTATGGCTCGTTGCGCGCAATGCAGAGCTCGGCATCGTTGAGGCCAAGAGCGCGAAGCTCGTCGATGCTGTAGGCCTTCTCGCTCGAGTTGGGAATGACGTAACCATCATGCAGGTTTACCGTGCCCGTGAGCGTGCGGCCGTTGGAGGCGACCATGGCGATGTTGACGGCACCATTGCTCACGCCGGGGCCGTTCAGGTTATCGCCGCCGGTGTTGCCACCACTCGGGGCACTGCCACCCGAGGTGCCGCCGCTTGAGCCACCGGTGTTGCCTCCCGTATTGCCGCCCGAGCCGGTGCCGCTCGAACCGCCGGAAATGGCAGCGCCGGAGCTGCTTCCCGAACTACCGGAATTGCCACCCGTCGATGTCGAGCCGGTCGAACCCGAGTTGGAGCCCGTCGAGTTACCGGTCGCGGCACCGGGTGTGGTGGCATCGGAGCCAGGCGTCGTCGTGCCCGGCGTAGTCGTTGAGATGGAGCCCGGAAGCGCGCTGGAGC
>OLOX01000226.1_pt1 | contig 58911 bp, 47 predicted proteins | sample 1672091 | NCBI WGS metagenome assembly OLOX01 (sample SAMEA3136644, study PRJEB25190) | human gut metagenome | reverse complement strand
TGAACGGAGAGAACACAGCAATCTTCTTCGGTCTTTCAGGAACAGGTAAGACAACCTTGTCAACAGATCCTAAGCGTAAACTTATCGGTGACGACGAGCACGGATGGGACGACAACGGTGTGTTCAACTTCGAAGGCGGCTGCTATGCAAAGGTTATCAACCTCGACAAAGAGTCAGAGCCAGATATCTACAACGCTATCAAGCGCAACGCACTTCTTGAGAACGTAACAGTTGATGCAAACGGCAAGATTGATTTCGCAGACAAGAGCGTAACAGAAAACACTCGTGTTTCTTACCCAATCTTCCACATCAACAACATCCAGCCGGGTTCTTCTGCACCAGCAGCAAAGCAGGTAATCTTCCTGTCGGCAGACGCATTCGGTGTATTGCCTCCAGTATCTATCCTTACTCCGGAGCAGACTAAGTACTACTTCCTCTCTGGCTTTACAGCCAAGTTGGCAGGTACAGAGCGCGGTATCACAGAGCCTACTCCAACATTCTCTGCATGCTTCGGTCAGGCATTCTTGGAATTGCACCCAACAAAATATGCAGAAGAGTTGGTTAAGAAGATGGAGAAGAACAACGCTAAGGCTTACCTCGTAAACACTGGTTGGAACGGAACAGGCAAGCGTATCTCTATCCGCGACACTCGTGGCATCATCGACGCTATCTTGAGCGGCGACATCGACAAGGCTCCTACAAAACAGATCCCGATGTTCGACTTCAAGGTTCCGACAGTATTGCCAGGTGTAGCAACTGAAATCCTTGACCCACGCGACACTTACGCTGATGCAGCACAGTGGGAAGAGAAAGCTAAGGATTTGGCTGCCCGCTTCATCAAGAACTTCAAGAAATATGAGAACAACGAGGCAGGTAAGGCTCTTGTAGCTGCCGGTCCGAAGTTGTAATCAGAACTTAAAGATTCAAATATCGGAGAGCGCGTCCAATTGAGGGCGCGCTCTCTTTGCTTTTTGTGGAAGGCCTGATGCAATAAAACGCGATGGTGTGCGTTTAAACATTAGAATAAAAGTATGCTTTTCTATGAGACTCAATTTTACTAAGATATTTATTGCAGCCGCAATCGTATTGGCTGCCACAGTGACATCGTGTAAGGCTCCGCAGTCGTTGGCATATTTCGAGAATGCCGACAGCTTGAAGACAGTCGGAACAACAGCACTCGACTATGCCGTTAAAATCCGTCCGGCCGACGAGCTGATAATCACGGTCAACTCCATTGTGCCGGAGGCAACGGCAGCCTACAACCTTCCGCTCGTCAATCCGTCGCTTGAGGGAGAGGTGGGTGTGTCGTCGACACCGCAGAACCAGACCTATATTGTCAATACTGACGGGGAAATAACAATGCCCGCTATCGGCAAAATCCATGCAGCCGGAATGACTACCAAAGGCTTGTGCGAATATCTGACGGAAAAGATTTCGAAGGAGGTCGACAATCCGGTAGTCCGTGTTCAGCTCGCAAATTTCCGCGTCAACGTGCTTGGTGAGGTGAAACGTCCGGGAGCAATCGAAGCCAAAAGCGAGCGGTTCACCATTTTTGACGCGCTTGCCGCTGCCGAGGACATGACAGAATACGGCGAACGCACAAACGTGATGGTGATACGCGAGGAAAACGGACAACGCGCCTACCACCGCGTGAATCTTAAAGATGCGAAAATCGTAGACTCGCCATACTACTATCTTCAGCAGAACGACGTGGTCTATGTGCAGCCTAACAAAATCAAGGCAGGCAATGCGAAATACAGCCAGAACAACGCATTCAAGGTGACAGTGGTTTCCACTGTTGTCAGCGCAGTGTCGGTTATCGCGTCACTTGTAATTGCATTGGCAGTCAAATAACAGTGAAAATGCTCAATATCCACCGGGCATATTTCTACGTGTTCTTCGTCAGCGTGCTGGGCTTGTTTTTGGCTCCGCATTTATTGTCGTTTCTTGACGAATTGTGTCTGTTGGCATTTGCAGTGCTCGCTGTCGTCGACATGACGTTCAACCGCTGCTTCGGCAAGTATAAGTTGATGTTTGTGCTGCTTGGCGTGATGGCGTTGTATTTGGCATATTCTCTTGTCGCGTCACCATACAATATACCGAAGGCGCAGATTAACGACTTTATTGCTCAGTGCAAGCCGCTGATAGCTTTTTCAGTAAGTTATGCCATTGCGCCGCAGTTCACCGCCAACGAGAAGTGGGTGTTGAAAAAGGTGTGTATTTTCTTGGCGTTTATGGCATTTTTCGTCATCGCCGCCGACATTTACGATGTGACTATCTTCCATATCTACTATGGCGGTCTGACTTGTGTGGGCTGTGCTATGGTTTATTTGCTGATGTCGTATGACAACGACAACCCACGGGCATATACACGGTCGGATCTTATATGGACCTGCGTAATCCTGTTGCTCGGACTGATATGCACCCGCTCGAAATATTATGGGTTTGTGGTGCTGGCATTCTATATGCTGTTTGTTTATCGTCCCGGCACGGTCAATTTCAAAAGTGTGCGCAACATTGTCGTAGCCACACTCGCATTCGCGCTTGTGGTGCTTGTGGCGTGGAAAAAAATTGAATACTATTTTATAACCGGAAATTCCGACACGTTCGACCCCGACGTGATGGAGACCTACGCCCGGCCCGTGCTGTTCGGCGGAATGGTGCTTGTGCTTGCTGACCACCTGCTGTTGGGCAGCGGTTTGGCTACATACGCCACCTACTCGTCAGGGCCTGATGTCAGTTACTCGGATTTGTACTATGACTATGGCATAAACCTGCTTTGGGGGTTGTCGCCCACTTATGGTGACTTTATCGCAGACACTTTCTATCCCGAGCTTGCGCAGTTTGGGTTGTTGGGAATATTCTTCTTTGGCTATTTCTGCTGGTGGATATGGCGGAAATACCGCATCGTGATGCGCACTCATCATTATCAGCTGTTTGGAATTGGAGTGATGTCATTTGCGTTCCTTGCCATTGACGGTACAGCTGGCTGCGCGGTGCTTCAAGCATCAGGGTCGCTTCTGATGGCAGTGATGGGAATTGTCGCCGCGCAAGCCAAAGCGGTGACCAAAGAAGAGGCGAAAGCGTTGCTGGCGCGTCCGGTGACAGAGTTTTATGATAATAAAAAAGAAAAAATAGAATATGGCTACAAGTTCTGACAAGGTGGATTTCAGCCGTTTGCGCTATGAAATCCGTAAGCATTGGTGGTGGTTTATCGCCTCGTTTGCAGCGATGATGGCAATCGCCGCAGTCTATATGCTTAAAAACAATCCTGAATTCAAATTCCATGCCGACATTATGATCGAACAGGAAGAAGGCGGCGGAATGGGCGGCGGAATGATGCAGATGATGAAGCAGTTCTCGATGGGCTCGTTCGGCGGCGGTTCGGTAGATGATGAGATGGCGGTTCTGCAGTCGCGCAGCCTGCTCTGCGAGGCAATCAACAAGTTGGGATTGCAGTATGACTACAAGGGTGTTGACGGAATGCGCAAGCTGTCGCTCTACCGCAAGTCGCCCGTTGAATTGTCAACGAATGTTGACCTCGACACGCTTCAAAGTGGGGCGACATTCAAGATTAATCTGCGTTCTGACGGCAAGATTGACGTCAAGGTGAAAGGCAAATGGTTCTCCACGCTGTTCAAACAAGACGGCATGACATTGCCGGCAACGGTGAAACTTCCAGACGGAGCGTTCACCATCCGCCGCACGGCATTTTATAAAGCCGGGGAGGAGCGCAAGCTTACAGTGGAAGTGAACGGCACCGCACAAACATATGACGACTATTCCAAGATATACTACGCCGACGTGCCGTCGCTGAAATCCAATGGCATCACGCTATTCTATCAGGACGAGGACAAGCAGCGCGGCAAGGATTTGCTCAACATGGTTGTGGAGCTTTACAACATCCGTCGTCTGCGCGAGGAGCAGACAAAGGCTTCACGGGAGATAGCCTTTATCGACGACCGTCTTGCGTCCTTGACAAGCCAATTGTCTGAGTCGGAGAAGCAGCTTGAGGAGTTCAAGACCGCCAACGATGTTACCGACATCGCCGCCGAGGCGAAAGTGCTGCTCGAGCAGACATCGAAAAACAAGGCTTCGATTGTGGGCTTGCAGACACAATTGTCGATATTCGACATGATTTGCGAGTTCCTTGATGACCCGAAGAATAAGTATTCCATGATTCCTGTTACCAGCGGACAGGACTACGAAAGTGCCGCAAAATCAATTGAGTCCTATAATCAGTTGATTCTTGAACGCACCAAACTTGACATGGCAGCCAAGCACGACAACAAGGCTCTGCAGGCTCTCAACAAGCAGATTGACGGTATGCGCGGAGGTGTGATAGAAACGATGCGCAAGGCGCGTGAAAGTGCTGAGATTGCCTACAACGACTTCGTTCGAGAAGATGGCAAATATGCGTCGAGGTTGAAACAGTTGCCGTCGCACGAGCGTCGTTATGTCGATCTCTACCGGGATACTGAAATAAAGAATAATCTTTACATCTTCCTGCTTGAGCAGCGCGAGTCGAATGCGTTGAAATTTGGAGTGCAGGAGATAGGCCGCATTATTGACCCCGCTTATCATGAAGTTAAAAAGGCTTGGCCTAAGGGCTCAATTGTGTTTGGCGCGGCTTTGGTTCTGGCAATCATAATTCCGTTGCTGATTCTCATGCTGCGCGCCATCCGCACAAAACGGATAATGATTCGTCAGGATTTGGAGAAATTGACCGATTTTGAGATTGTAGGAGAAGTGGCAGACAATGAGCTGGCAGGGATGCGCCGAGTGCGCGACCGTCTGATTGCTTCCGAAGGAGTAGGCGTGGTAGCCATAGCCTGTGTCAAGTCGGAGTCGGGAACAGCCGGCATTGCCGCCGCTCTCGCCACCTCGTTCGGTAATGCTTTGAGAAAGGCGGTAGTGGTTGATTTGTGCGGAAATTCAAGCGCGGCAGCCACTCTTGATGACTATATCGTTGGAAAAGCGACGATTGACAGTGTTGTCGGCGAAAATGCAGGAGGGTTTGATGTAATTGCGTCCAGAGGCGACCAATCAATCGATTTGATAGCTTCGGAACAGTTTGCTGTGCTTGTCGACAGCCTGCGCAAGAATTATGATTATGTAATCCTTGCCGGCGACGCATTTGGCGACTATAGCGCGTTCAGCGTTGTAGCCACAATGGCAGACCGCATGCTTGGCTATGTTGAGGCTGGTGAGCTTAGAGAAAACTTTACGGAATTTGACAATGAGTTGAATTCACTTCATTTGCCGGTAGGATATATTTTCAAAAATAGATATGAGGGTACTGATTGTAAATAAGTTCTATTATCCGCGCGGCGGCGACTGCGTGTGCGCGATGTCGCTTGAGCGACTGCTGCGTGAGCGGGGACATCAGACGGCGGTCTTTGCAATGGACTATCCGGACAATATAGCAACCGATTTCAATCAATATTATGCTCCGGAGGTGTCGTTCTCCGGAGGAATTGGCGGCAAACTGGCAGCAGCAAGGCGCATATTCGGCGGTGCTGGTGTTAAGGCGGCATTTGCCAGGCTTCTCAACGATTTCAAGCCTGACGTGGTGCACTTCAACAACATCCACTCCTATCTGTCGCCTGTAATCGTGGAAATGGCTAAGAAATTCGGAGCCAGGACAGTGTGGACGATGCACGATTACAAGCTTGTATGTCCGTCATACAGCTGCCTGAACGATGGCAAGGTGTGCGAGCAATGTATAGAAGGCAGCAAACGAGGAGTCTATTCCAACCGTTGTATGAAAGGCAGCCGTGCGGCGAGCCTGCTGGCATGGCTTGAAGCGGAAAAATGGAATACGAAGCGCTTGCAGCGCGCCACGGACACGTTTGTCTGTCCAAGCGAGTTTATGGCAGCGAAAATGAAGCAGGGGGGCTTTGATGAGAAAAAAATCAAGGTGGTCTGCAACTTTGTCGATCCAGAGAAAGTGAAAGACATCAAAGTGAACACCGAGCGTAAGGACTATTATGCGTATGTGGGACGGCTGTCGGCAGAAAAAGGAGTGGAGACGCTGCTTAAGGCCGCCGTGCAGTTTCAGATACCATTGAAGATAGCCGGCGGCGGGCCGCTTGCCGAAGGTTTGAAATCGCGCTACGGGCGTTGTGACAACATAGAATTTCTTGGGCATCAGAACGCAGCGCAGGTTAAAGAATTGCTGGGAAACGCACGCTTCTCGGTTATGCCGTCGGAATGCTACGAAAACAATCCGTTGAGCGTTATCGAATCGTTGTGTCTGGGCACACCGGTGGTGGGCGCGCGCATCGGTGGAATCCCCGAACTGATACAACCCGGCAGCGGAATGCTTTTCCGCAGCGGCAGCGTCGACTCGCTTGCCAACAACATTGCTGCGGCATGGGAGTCGCCGTTCGACTATGCGGCAATCTCAGCGCAGTCGCTGCCACGCTTCAGTGCCGAGCGCTATCTTGACAGCGTGCTGGAGATATATCAAGGTTAGAAGACCTGTTGGCCGGATTTACGCAGCAGGCAGCCTGTCAGAGGCAGCCTGCTGTCGTTTTATGCCGAAAATGAATTGGGTTAATTTATATTTTGCGAGGATATAGCGGTAAAGGGCCATAGGTCCGGCAACGCCTGCTGATATGACAAGCACTGCGCCGACGGCAAAAAACGGGTCGTCAAGCAGAATGGGCGCGAATTTTTGTAAGGCAGCCTTTGCAGCGCCCTCGAATGTGGTGTGGAACAAATAGATTATATAGCTTGTCGCCGATATTGTCAGCAAACCATTGATTTTTTTTGCTCCTCTTGAAATGATGTCGGACAAATAAATTATTGTTGCAATCCCGACAAAAGGGATGACTGAATGACATACGTCAAATCTTATATAAAAGTATTCAAGCGCGGCAAATGACAGGCATACAGCCCAAAACGGAATTTTTACGGATGTTGCAATCTTGCTCCAGTCGCAACAAACAGCACCAAGCATAAAAAACACCAACATGCTCTGGAATTGTTTGAAACAAAACACTTCCGGCAGGAACGGAGGAATGCAGTACAGAAGCAATGCCGCACCAAGGAGCAATAATCTTTTTTGTTTCGTCGCAAACAGCGGCGCGATGACAAACATCCACCACAAAGCCCAGATAAACCATAAGAAATATCCCGCTTCAGGAAAATACAGCATTTTTATATATGCATAGGCAGTTACTGGATTCTCAACAAGCGCATGCTTTTCTGTCAGCATCTTGATTGAGATGACAATCACAGAAACAACGACATATGGGAGCATCAAACGCTTCAGCTTCTTGACCAAAAACTTCGAGTATGACTCTCCTTCCTTTTTTGTCGCCATATAGATGAAGCCGCTGGCAAACATGAACAACGGCATGTGGAAAGAATAAATGAGTTTGTTCAAACATTCATACCAAACCGGAGAGTTCTCGGGAATGTAATGGCCTACAACCACCAGGACGATGCATAAGGCTTTTGCTATGTCGAATAGAACGATTCTTTGCATATTGATGAAAACAAATAGTAACGTTGTGCAAAGGTAGTGAATTATCATCTAAACCTAAATTAGTTTGTTTGGGAAATAATAATTACCTTTGCAATTCGTTATGTAATATAGTGGACACTAAAAGGCGCGTATAGATATGGCAAAAAATATAGTACAAGGCAGTTTAATTACTACATTCCGTTGTAACGCAAAATGCAATATGTGTAACATTTGGAAACATCAAACTCGGCCTGAGGAAGAGATTGATGCTTCTTATTATGAGAAATTACCTGCCGGACTTCGAATAAATATCACTGGTGGAGAATGCACCATCCGCAAGGACATAGATAAAATTTTCGAGATACTTTATCCCAAATCATCGTTGCTTGAGTTAAGTACAAATGGCTATAATACAGAAACGATAGTCGCTCTTGCCAATAAATATCCCAACATCCTGATTCGTGTCAGTGTGGAAGGATTGCCTGCATTGAATGACAAAAAACGAGGCACGCTCAACGGCTTTGACCACGCTTTGCGCACGATGCTCGAATTGAAAAAAACGAAGTGCAAGAATATCGGCTTCTCCGTGGTCATCTCGCCAGACAATTATAAGGATTTGCTTCATCTTTATGAACTATGTGTCGCTCTTGACGTTGAATTAGGTAATTCTGTGGTGCATAACTCTTGGTATTTCCATAAGGACGACAACCAATTGGAGAGCGCGGATGCTCTTGCCGCACATGAGGAATTTGTCAAAGCGATGCTCACGTCCAAACGTCGTGGCTTGAAGAACCGGCTGAAAGACTATGGACGCGCATATTTCAATAGAAGTATCCATCGTCGTCTTCGTGGGGATGAGCCAGGATATCGTCCACCATGCGGTGCCCTTACCGATTTCTTCTTTATCGACCCGTGGGGAAATGTGTCGCCATGTAATGGTTCTGGTGAAGAATGGATTATCGGCAATATCAAGGAAGACAGTTTCGAGAACATCATGAAGTCGGAAAAAGCGAAAAAGGCTTTGGAATTGGTGAAGAACTGTAAGCGCAACTGTGCGTTTATAGTGACAGAGCGTCATGATATGGTGCGTCGTCCGTGGATTCCAATAAAATGGATAATCAAAAACAAACTGCGTATCCGTCAAGGAAAAGATATTTGTTGGGATTAATTTGATGTCAATATGAGAATTGACGTCATAGGAACAAGGGGCTTCCCTGGAATACAGGGCGGTGTGGAACGCCATTGCGAACGATTGTATCCGCAAATGAAGGGTGTGTCTGTTCGGGTGTTTCGTAGAAAACCATATGTCAAGACACAGCAAAGTCAGTATTCCGGAATTTCATTCACCGACCTCCCTTCAACACGGATTAGCGGATTTGAAACCGTGCTGCATTCATTGCTTGCCACCCTGATTTCAATGTTTTCTAAAGCCGAAATTGTCCATATCCACAATATCGGACCTGCGATGTTTGCCCCTCTTTTGCGTGCTGTGGGGAAAAAAGTGGTGCTTACTTACCATAGCGCAAACTATGAGCACGACAAATGGAATGCATTTGCAAAAGCAGTGCTCCGGCTGTCGGAGCGGATTGCATTGGCGTCGGCCTCGCAGATTATTTTTGTCAACAAGTTCCAGATGCAGAGATATTCAGAATCTGTCAGGCGTAAATCGACATATATCCCAAACGGTATTGTTCCGATGAGTCCGTCGACAAACCATGACTTCCTTGACAAAATAGGAATCTGTCCGCAAAAATACATACTGTCAGTAGGCAGGATAACGCCTGAAAAAGGCTTCGACCTGCTGATTTCGGCGTATAATAGGCTTGATACAGATGTAAAGCTTGTCTTAGCCGGGGCTCCTGACCAGGATTCAAAATATCTGGAAGAATTGAAATCCATTGCCGGCTCAAATCCAAATGTGGTTTTCTCGGGGTTTACAGATGGCGACAATCTGTCGCAGTTGTATACCAATGCATTGGCTTATGTCCTGTCGTCAAGAATAGAGGGGTTTCCTCTTGTGTTGCTTGAGGCAATCAATTTCAATTTACCGTTGCTCGTTTCGGATATAGAGGCGACGCATCTTCTCAAGCTGTCCGCTAAGTCATATTTTAAGGCAAATGATGCCAACGCGCTTTGTGATAAGCTGTCTGAATTCTTGACCGGCGGCGATAAGGGAGAATATAAGTGCATGGAAGAAGATCCTGCCGACTATTGTTGGGGCAAAATAGCAGAACAGACAATAGCCGTCTATAAAAAAGCAATGCGGAAATGACGGAAACGACAGGCCGGGGAAAGCAATTTCTGAAATCCGTAGGAATATATGCAGTCGGGAATATCGGGTCGAAACTGATTACGTTCCTGATGATTCCGCTGTACACGTTTTTCGTCGAGACGTCGGAGTTCGGTTATTACGACCTGTGTCTTACGGCGGTTATGTTGCTTACGAGTTTTGCTTCGTTGCAACTCCGCGACGGGGCGTTCCGCTTTTTGATTGACAGCAAGACTGACGAGGAAAAAACCGAGGTGGTCAGCGCAACGATGAGGCTGCTGAGCCGCTCGTTGCTCGTTTTCATGCTGTTGTCGGCGATTGTGTCGTTTGTTTATCCGATAAGGTGTCTGTGGCTCTCGTTCGGCTTGTTGGTCTCGATGGCGTTGATTGAAGTGTTCGGGCAGATGGCAAGAGGAGTGGGCGAGACAAAAACGTTTGTTGTCAGCAACATAATCTCGGCATTTTCCATAGGCGCGCTCAGCGTGGTGTTTGTAGTGTGGTGCGGATGGGGGATAACGGGAATCTTCCTTGCCAATATTTTTGCGCGTCTTATAGCTGTTGTGTATATTGAGGTCAGGGTGGGGTTGCTGCGCAAGTATTTCAAGCCCACATTGAAAAATGTAATGCTTACGAAAAAAATATTGCGCTACGTTCTGCCGTTGTTGCCGACGATAATGTGCTGGTGGCTTACCACGAGCAGCGACCGTTTTTTCATACAGCACTACTTCTCATTGTCGGACAACGGAATTTATGCCGTAGCAGCCCGTTTTGGAGCAATAATGCAGATTGTCGGCGCAATAATTTTTCAGGCGTGGCAGGAGATGGCGTTACGGCAGTACAATAGTCCGGACCGTGACAAGTTTTTCTCTGAGATGGTGAATCTCTTCATAATGTTTATGTCGATAGCGGCATTATGTTTTGCGTTTGGTCTGAAGATAGTGTATCCATTTATCGTGAGTCCAGAATATGTTGCAGGAATAGTCTATGTCTTTCCTATAATAGCCTCTTCGGTTCTTTATGCATTGTCAAACATTCTTGAGGTCGGTTATCAATGTTCTTTTGAGACAGGGCGAGCGTTGCTTGGCGTCGGAGTTTCCGCCGCAGTCAACATTCTGCTGAATTTTGTCCTCATCCAGACGATAGGAATATACGGAGTGGTGGTTACCTCGGTTGTCACTTATGCAGTGCTTCTTGGATTCCGTATCCACGATTCCCGCCGTTATTTCAAAATCAATATCTCGAAGATGTCGATTCTGACCGTTGCCATTGGTGCGGTTGGTGTATTCCCGTTTTATTTTACCGACTCGGTGCTTGTGGATGTGGTCATGATAATGATAGGATTGGCGGCAATGACGCTTGTCGCTCCAAGAGTGCTGCGCTCTCTGAGACAGTCAAAACGCGGAAGTTAAATTTCGAATAAGTTTGACTTCAATCGATGCCGTTCCTGGATTTCAGCCATCGTTATTATCTCGTCTTTTGTCAGTTTTGAGAAGACATAGTCTTTCGACAGAATGGCACTTACGAAATCTTTGATTTCGTAGCGCAGACCGTCGCCCAGATACGGATAGAAATATTTTTTGTTTTTGTTTTGGTCTTCGTAGCGCACTTCAAAATAGTCGGTCTTCCACCACGGAGCAGGCACATAGACATATCCTTTTGTGCCGGCAATTGTGAGGTTGCCTTCAGTCTTTACGCCCAAACCCACCTGAAGGGAAGCTACGGCATGGTCGTATCTGAATATTGCTTTGGTGAAAATGTCGACACCGTCTTTCATCCGCGAGTAGAACAGAACGTCCTTGTAATCTGTGCCGAAAAACTTAAGAATAGGCAGCATCGTGAAGCATCCGTTCTCCACCATGCTTCCTCCATAGCGTTTTCCTCCGATGTAGTCCTCGTGCTCGAGCAGGGTGGTCGATGTGGCGTTGATTTCTACTATCTCGCCAATGATGTCCGACTTCAGCAGGGAGAACAGGTGTCTGAACGCCGGGCAGTAGGCAGTTTTCAAGCCGGTCATCAGCACTAACCCCTTCTCCTGCGCCATGTCGTATAGTTTCTCGGCTTCCGCTCGGCTTGTGACAAACGGGGTTTCGCAGAAGACGTGTTTCCCTGTGCGCATCGCCGTTTCGGCATAATCAAAATGAGTGTAGTGAGGCGAGGCGATGTAGACAGCGTCGCAGACTTGAAGCAACTCTTCGACAGAATCCGCGCTTGTCGGAATGTTGAACTTTTTGCAGAAATCGTCGCATTCGGATTTCAAGGGATTGTAAGCGCCTGTGATTCTTGCGCTGTTTACAAACGCCGACTCTGATGCAAATCGAGAAGCAATACTTCCGGTGCCGATGATTCCGATGTCTGCCACCGGGCGGTGTTTGCGGATTTGTGTTGACGAAATGCCTTCGGTGCGCGGGAGGTATACCACTTTGCAGAATTCATTGAGATAGTCGAAATATCCTTCCCAATCAGATCCTATGGCAAAGATTTCGACACCGTATTTCAGGATGTCGTCGATTTTCTGCCCTTTGTATTCCTCGATGACTATGAGGTCGGCAAGTCCTGTGGCACGGACGGCGTCGATGCGTTCCATTACATTGTTGCACGTGTTGATTTTTCCACGTTCCAAATCGAACGTGTCGGTTGTCACGCCGACAATCAGGTAGTCGCCCAACGCTTTTGCACGTTTCAACAGGTTGTAGTGCCCCTCGTGAAACAAGTCGAATGTGCCGTATGTTATAACTTTCCTCATAGCGTTTTTGATTCAGATGGTTATTTGTCCAGTTCAAGGAGAGCGTCCATAAACGTCTCCATATATTTGCGTTCGCCTATCGACACTCTCAGGCATGTGCCGAATTCACCGACATTAGGGTATGATTTTATGAGAATTTTTTTGACGGATTTCATCTGTGCCACAATCTTCTCTGCATCGGTCTTAGGCTTGATGAATATGAAATTGCCGGCACAGCCCTTGTGTGCGTATCCGTTGCTGTCGAGCGACTCTGTCAGATATTTTCTGCCTTCGTTGAATTTTTCAATCAAATTGTTGAGCACATCAGGGTTGGAGATTACATTTTCGGCAAGCAGCATGGCAAAAGCATTGGTGTTGTGTGGTGTGCATAGTTTCTGAACCATTTTCACACCGTCGGGCCATCCTACGACATATCCCAGCCGGCAGCCGGCCATTGAGAACAATTTGGAGAATGTGCGGGTGACAAATACGTGTTCTTGGTTGAGGGCGTATTTGATGAATGTTTTTGGCCAGAAGTAGTGGTATGCCTCGTCGACCAAGACGGTCACCTGTTTTTCTCTCGCCCTTTCCATTATCCTCTCAAATTCCTCGTCGGAGTAGACATTTCCCATTGGGTTGTTTGGGTTCAGGAGAATCAGCAACTGTGTGTCATCGGTTATTTCCTTGATGATATTGTCCACGTTCATGCTTAAATCCTCATCGTAAGGCACCTTTATGAAGTTTCTGCCATACATTTCCGAATATACCTGAAACATAAAGTATGACGGCACGACACCCACGATGCGTCCGCCCGGAGCTGTGAACGCCTGAATGATGTAGCGGATGCCTTCGGCAGACCCGTTTACAAGGCATAGATGAGAAATGTCGGTGCCAAGAAATTCAGCCAACTTTTCTGTGAACGGCAAGGTTTCCGGATATTGAGAAACCAAGCGTGGCGTGACCTTCGCCATGACGTCTTTGATGAAATCTTCGGGAAGTCCGCCCGGGTTCTCGTTAAGGTCAAGGCGCAAGAACGAACTGCGCTCGTTCTGGTCGAATATTCTGTGAAGGTTTTCGATTTTTTTGTCTAAGTAGTACATAGCTGAAAAATGTTTTATTGTTTCCACCAGGCGTTGAAGATGTGGTTTGCCACCTGCTTTTCTTTTGGAGGCAATTGCCTCCAGTCGCCATAGCAATTCGTCAAATATTCATCGTAATCCTCGAAGCCGAAAAATTCCCGGTCTTCAAACGGCATTAATTTCAGATTGTCGAAAAGGGATTTCTTGAAAGGGAATGACCGGGATTCGAACAAGCCTTGACAACATTCAAACACTCGTCTGAAGCCTTTGCCGTTGTGCTTTACTGCCATTTTCTGGAGTGTCTGGGCAAGGAGTCTTGATGATACCGCCAAGAGGGCGAGCTTGCCCATTGCCAATCCCAGCTTTTTGCATATACTCCATTCGCTGCGTGGTGAATATGTCTTTATTGCATACAGTTTTTGTAGCCTTACGCGAGTCTTGTTGTAGGCGTTCCATTGCTGTTCGTCGTCGGGCACGTCGTCAATTGGAAAAACATCGATGTTGACACCAATCTGTACGGTTTCGCTGACTGTTTCGCGCAATACGGTTCGGTTGTCGAATGCTTTGCCGTAGGCTCTGTTCCATTTGCTGTCGCGTTCAAGTGAGATGAACTGATATTTTCCGTTTAATGTTTCGGGAAACTCGTTGACCAATTTGTTGTAGTCTTCGCGCGGCAGGTAGATGTCGATGTCATCGTCCCAGGGAATGTAGCCCTGATGCCGGGCGCATCCGAGCATTGTGCCGCAGCCCAATGAATATCTGATTCCGTGCTCAATGCAAAATCCGTGTATGGCAGAAAGCACGTCCAGTTGAATCTGTTTAAGCTCGTTTATGTCGATTCTTTTCATATGGTTCTTCTATGAAGAAGCGATGCCATGCATCACTCATGTTTTAGTGGCTACGAAGATAACGAAAAAAAATCAATTTACATCGGGCATAAGGATTAAAGATTCGCAAAAACGAGGCGGTGGCTTACGAAAACAGCCTTGCTCAAAGCAAGGCTGTTGATGTGGAGCATAGCGGACTCGAACCGCTTACCTCAACACTGCCAGTGTTGCGCTCTACCAGATGAGCTAATACCCCTTTTCTCCGCTGCAAATTTAAAATGAAAATTTCGTACTGCAGTTCCGCAACGATATGTTTTACAGCAGTTTTTGTATAAAAAATGAGCCGTTTCGTCTATAAAAAGTCATTAAAGGAGCGTGTTTTTGTAGGTGGATGGTGTTAAATAGTGAGAAAAGTCGCGCTAATTACTTTATTTTTATTACTTTTGTAGTGGTTTCGGGAAAAAATTAATACAATATAAAATGCTATTTTTATGAAGAAACTCTTACTACTATTTCTTCTTGCCTTTTTGGCGGTTCCTATCGCCAATGCGGAAGAGAGCGTGGTCACATTGACCACAACCCTCGACGAGGGAGCAAGCATCAAGCTGTATACTTGGGCTGACACTATGGACGATGCGTTTACCATCGACTGGGGTGACGGCGTCGAGAAAATCTACAACAAAGTGAAGCCTAGCTGGACTTACGGCTCGGAGATCACCGGCAAGCTTGGCGCAAGCAAGACCATCACCATCAAGGGCGACATCACTTATCTTGAGATTAAAGAGATGCAGATTTCTGCCGCCACTTTCGCCAACACTAAGCTGAAAGAGGTGGATATGGAAAAGAATCAGCTGACAGATTTCAATCTCAGCGGACTTCCGGAGGTTACCAAATTGAGTCTTAACGAAAACTCTATTGTAACATTCTCATCGACCGGCAACTCTGTTTTGAAGAATCTCGGGTTGAAGAGCAACAAGATTGACTCTCATCAGTTTGAAATTTCTTCGTTGGCAAATAGCCTCGAGCAGCTCAATGTGTCGGAAAACGGAGAGAATTTTGTGGCGTTGAACCTTATCAATTTCGACAAGCTGCAGTACTTCACTGCCAACGACAATCCGGAGCTTACCACAGTTGTGTTCTATGACGGAAGCACCAATTTGAAGCAGATAAGCATGAACAACTGTCACATTATGCATTTCTATGCCATCTCGTTGCCTAATCTGAGCTCGCTCAACCTTTCCAACAACGCGTTGCTCGATTTTGAGAACGGCACATATCCCAATCTGTCGACGCTGTCGGTTAACGGCAACTATCTCTCTGAGATTGACGTGACCAAGTTTCCGAAGCTGTTTTCGTTCGACTGCTCCAGCAACCAGCTTACAGACATAAATGTAGCCAACAATCCGGAACTCAACTATTTAAACTGCGGCAACAATAAATTGACAAGTGTTGATGTGTCGACCAACAAGGAGCTCGGCTCGCTGTTGGTCAACGGCAACCCATTGTCGCGCATCGACATCTCCAACAATGAATCGTTGGGTACAATCAACATCAGCGATACGCAGATAAGCTATATCGACTTGACAAAGGTGAAGTTCCTGCGCGATTTCCGTGCTGCCAACACTCTCTGCCCGTTCTTCTATTTCAACTATGTGCTTCCTGGCGGAAAGTTCTCATATCTTGATATGCGCAACAACTCGAAGATGACAGGCAACTCGATGACATTCACGCTGCACACACTGCCGGCGTTGAACAAGGATGCCTACAGCACCAATCTTTTTGTTGAAGGCTCGAATGCCGAGACTGCCGACACAGAATACGTGACGAGCAACGAAATGAAGTGGAAAATCGACGTTACAGGCGACGGCACTGCCAATTGTCCGGCTGTGCCTGTGACCGTCAAGGCTAACGACACAGGCGAGAAGGTGAATGTTACCGGCTATTTCGGCGGCGACATCTCAAACGAGCGCAACTACAACTTTACTAAATATTCCACAACCCACGGTTCATTCTACCTTTCGCAGTGGGCTGGCAACTATTATCAGGAGCTTGCCGATGTGACGACAACTGCAAAGGCAGGCGTCGCCATCATGGTCAACGACACTCCTGACGAAGGCTATATGTTTGACCACGTCGTTGTCAACGGCGAGAGCATCTATGAGAAGACGTTTGTGGTCAACGAAGAGTCGACAATCGAAGTGGTGTTCCGCGGAGAGACAAGCTCCATCTCGTTTACCGCTCCTATCGGTCAGTCATTGTCGTTTGCGCTGGCTGCCGAAGGCGGTAATAAGCCGACAGTCTCAATCGACTGGGGTAACGGTTCAAGCCAGGAATATGAGGTGAGCAGCAAGAACTATGTGCGTATCGACGGCGTAGCGGCTGCACCGGCCGACCAGTCGGCAACAATGTCGACAGTGACTATCAAGGGTGAGGTGTTCGCTCTTAACCTTGAAAGCTACGGCGAGTTTGGCGAGGAGATGGGACTGTGGAACAACAAGATTTCCGGCATCGACCTGTCGAAGACAACCATACTCAACAACTTGAACCTTTACATGAACCCTATCCGTACGCTCGACGTCAGCGGACAGCCGTTCCTCTTGGAGCTCGACGCAAGCTACTGCGAGCTGAAAGAGATTGACGTGACCCACAACCCTGAGCTCCGCTCATTCTCTTGCTACGGCAACAGCCTGACGTCTGTCGACCTGTCGAAGAACCCAGTGCTGCTTGTATGCAACGTTAAGGTCAACCAGCTTGAGGCCATCGACCTGTCGAACAATCCTAAGCTTGAGGAAGTCAACGTTGCTAACAACTACCTGACAGCCATCGACCTGTCGATGCTTCCAGCACTTGGCAAAGCTACATTGATGAACAACGAGCTGACCACAGTTGATCTCTCGCACAATCCAGAGCTTATAGATGTCAGCGTGGGCGGAAACTTGCTCACCTCACTCGACCTTACAGCCAACAAGAAGGTGCAGATGCTCTCGTTCAACGACAACGCAATCCGCAGTCTCGACCTCAGCGCCAACACCGACCTTTACAAGATTGACTGCGGCGGCAACGGTATGACTGCTTGCGAACTCAACGACTTCTTCTATACCCTTCCGCAGCGCGCGCAGGTGGTTGAAGAGCAACCGTCTGCCAACTTGACGCTGCTCACAGGCACGGAGGCTACTCCTAACGATGCAGAAAATTCCGACACATCAATCGCTTCTGAGAAAGGTTGGACGCCAAGCATGAGCGGCAACGGCTCTGGATGCGACGTGGCACGCCTTATCATCGCACCGACAGTCAATGGCTCTATCGAGTTGAAAGACGCTGAAGGAAAGGTGATCAACTCTGGCGACAAGGTGAAACGTATGTCGCCTATCACCATCAAGGCAACGCCTGACGCTGGATACGAACTCGATAAAATCACAGCCAACAGCAAGGTGATTGAAGGCAATGAGTTCAAGATTTCGCGCAACACTACGGTGACAGCCCTCTTCAAGGTTATGGGCAGTGTCAGCGACGTGGCGCTCGACGGTGTGGCTATAGCCGGCGCCGACGGAGCAGTGCGCGTGAGCGTGGCAAGCGACAGCAAGGTTGAAATCTTCGACGTGAACGGCCGTCGCGTGTTTGCAGGCAATATCTCAGTCGAGACAACAATCCCGATGGCAACAGGCTATTATGCCGTGCGCGTTGAAAACGCCGACGGCTCGATGGCACGCATTGTCAGTGTGAAATAACACTTGCACAACCCTATATGAGGCGGGCGCACCAAGAAATTGGCGTGCCCGCCTTCAGTTTATAGGCTATGTATGCGTCCCAATCCGGATAAAAGCAGTAATTTTGCAGCTGATTGTTTTAGGAAAGAAAAAAATTACAGAATGGTTTATCAATGTGGAATCATCTTCGGCTTCCTTGCGATAGGGGAACTGATAGTGTGGCTCACAGGCATCAAACTGCCGTCAAGCATCATAGGGATGCTGCTGCTTACAGCGTGCCTGCAGCTTAAATGGATACGCCTCAGATGGGTTGAGGGTATAGCGAATTTTCTGGTCAAGAATCTTGGATTCTTCTTTATTCCACCAGGCGTGGCGCTTATGCTCCACCTCAATGTCATAAAGGCGCAGCTGCTGCCAATCATTGTGGCATCGGCGGTCAGCACCGTTGTGGTTATCGTTGTCACCGGCTGGATTCACCAACTGGTAAGAAAATATCAACATCGTCAATTCACGAAACGTCATGGAATACATTAACAACCCATACTTCCTGCTTGCGCTCACATTTGTGGTCTATGGCTCAGCGCAACTGATACAGCGCCGCACGCGCTTTTCTTTGTTCAACCCGATACTTGTAACCATCGCGCTGATCATAGTGTTTCTGATGGCTTACGACATCCCTTACGACACCTACAATCAGTACGGACGTTACATTGAGTTCTGGCTCAAGCCGGCAGTCGTGGCGCTTGCCGTGCCGCTCTACAAGCAACTGTCGACCGTCAAGAAGCAACTGCTTCCCATAACGCTGTCGGCGCTCGGCGGCTGCATTTCAGGCATCATCTCGGTGGTGTGGGTGGCAGATGTCTGCGGCGCGTCGCACGACGTGGTTATGTCGCTTGCCGCAAAGTCGGTAACCACGCCTATAGCCATGGAGGTGACAAGCTCGCTTGGCGGCATCCCGTCGCTAACGGCGGCGGTAGTGGTCAGCGTAGGCATCTTCGGAGGCATTGTGGGCTTTGGCGTAATGCGCTGGTCGCGTGTCCATAGCCCGATAGCTCAAGGCTTGTCGATGGGCACGGCGGCGCATGCCGTAGGGTCGTCGCGGGCGTTTGGCATCAGCGACCGTTATGGCGCTTTTGCCAGTCTCGGACTCACGCTCAACGGCATCTTCACAGCCATCCTCACTCCGTCGATTCTGCATATCGTCGGATATTTCTAAAGGCTGGAAAGTTGAAGGCATAAAAAAAGATTGTACCGGTTGATACAATCTTTTTTTTGTGCGCATGAAGGGACTCGAACCCCCACGACTTACGTCACTAGATCCTAAGTCTAGCGCGGCTACCAATTACGCCACATGCGCGAATCGGGTACAAAAGTAATGACAATTTTTCATTTTGGCAAGACTTCCAGTCGAATTATTTCAAATTGACGTGAAACTTGTAACAGCGACTCGCGTCAAACCGCGGCAGCACAACGAGTTGCACGTCCTTGGCATTGTCGGTCAGCGACTCCGTCCCTTCGCCAACCGAAAGTCCCGCCTCCTGCAGAGCCTTCATCGCGCAGCTTCGTGCCGTGTCGGGCGTGTTGTTGTCGTGGCTTAGGTGGCAAAGATACACGTATTTCAGCCTTTCCGAGGCAATCTCCTTCAAGAAAGCCGCCGTTGCGGCGTTGTCCATGTGTCCGTTACCAGCGCGGATGCGGCTTTTGAGGTATTCCGGATAAGAGCCGTTGTCGAGCATCGTAGAGTCGTAGTTGCTCTCGATTACCAGATAGTTGGCGAGCGACATGTAGTGGCGAGCGCGGTCGGTCACGCTTCCCAAGTCGGTGGCGAGCACAAAATTGGCGTCGCCGTAGGTTATTGAGAATCCGGAGTTGCAGCTGCCGTCGTGGGGCACGTCGAACGCCGTCACTTCGAAATCTCCCACTTTGAAAGGAATCTCCTTGTATATTGCGTGGTGATAGTCTTTTATGCGTCGTGAGATGTTGTGTCGGCGCAGCAGCCCGTTGAACGCCCGGTTTGTGCAGTAGAGCGCCATCGTGCGGTATCGTCGCAGGAAAGAGTAAGCATAGCGGATATGGTCTCCGTGGTCGTGAGTGAGGCAGATGCCAAGGAGCGACTCCGGACGGATGTTGTTTTTCTCCATCTCCGCCAACACAGTCTTTATGTCGACTCCGGCATCGATCAGAAATCCGCCGTGCTCGTTGCCTATGTATGAGCAGTTGCCGCTGCTTCCGCTGCCGAAACTGATAAATCGGAAACTGCCGGTGTCGTTGCTTATCTCAAGCGGAGTGTCAAGCTCCGACAGTCTTTTTTTGCTGCGTCCTCGTGTGTTGATGCCGCCCGTCATCAGAGCCGCCGACTCGTCGTCGCCAAACAGCGACACCTGCTGATACGGACAGCGGCTGCGCGAGTTTTTACGAATCTTCTCCATAGTCACGTCAACGATAAATCAGGAAAATAGCGGGACGCTTGTCGTAGTTGTATTTCGCCTTCGCCCATTCGCGCACCGGGCGCGTGGTGATTTCCTCGGTTGCGCCGGTCACGTCGCAAGCCACACACAGGCGCAGGTCGCCGCGCAGCTGCTGGCTCAGTTCAGCCACCAGTTTGTTGTTGCGGTAGGGCGTCTCGATGAAAATCTGCGTTTGTCCGGCAGCGACGTTGCGTTCCATCTCGTGCAGTTTTTTCTGCCGTTTTGCAGCATCGATAGGGAGATAGCCTTGAAATGCAAAACTCTGTCCGTTGAATCCCGAAGCCATCAGCGACAGCAATATGCTCGACGGCCCTACCAAAGGCACCACCTTCAGCCCGCGGCGTTGGGCCATTGCCACAACATCGGCTCCCGGATCGGCAATTGCCGGGCATCCTGCTTCAGAAATCACACCCATGGCATTGCCTTCAATGAGTGGATTCAGATAGTCGCCAATTTCTTCGGGGCGTGTATGCTCGTCGAGGGTGTAGAACGTAAGCGAGTCGATGTCGATTGTACGGTCGCACTTTTTGAGAAAACGTCGTGCAGAACGAACGTTTTCAACTATAAAATATTTTATTTCCTTGACAATCTGAAGATTGTATGCCGGCAGCACTTTGTCTAAAGGCTCATCGCTGAGCATCACCGGGATTAAGTAAAGAGCAGTTTCCATTTCAATATGTAAAGTTAGTGCAAGCCGAGGTAAAAACAAAATTAAGCGCGCTTAATTTTGCTTTCAGGAGGCGCTACCTAAGCAGTCGAAAGTTGGTGCAAGCCGGCTTCTGAGGATTCCACAATGAGGTGTATGATGAAAACACACGAAAAATGGCGGAAAAACGCGATGTTGAGGAAAAAACTCAACATTGTGAGATGTGTTTTAAAACATAATAATGATGCAATTATTTGATATATAATTAATTGTGCAAAACTTTCAGAATGCCGAATTTTGTTGATGTTGAGTTGTTGTGAAAGAAAAAGTGAGTGTTGAAAGATGTGGTATGTGTAAATTTGCAGTGTGAGAAAAACCATTTTTCAGATAATTATTAATAAAACCATAAAATTTAAAAACAACTATGAGATTTAAAAACTTTACTTTATTATTGGGAGCGTTCTTTATGCTCGCAGCCTCATCGCAAGCCGCCAATGTGGCATTGGGGAAAAAAGTATATGCTTCTTCAAACCAGCAGCCTCCAGAACTGGCGGTTGACGACAATATTGGCACTCGTTGGGAGTCAAAAGCCTCTGACGGCGACAACCAGTGGTTCTACGTGGATCTTGAGAAAGGAACCATCATCGACCATTTGAAGATTGTTTGGGAAGGAGCATACGGCAAACACTATAAAATACACGTAGCCGATGAAATCACCGCCGAGATGGCTCTCAAACTTACAGACGATGACAAGACAAACGATTTCGCAACCGGATGGACAGAAATTGCAGAAATCAACAAGACTCTGTCGGGATTTCCAGCATCGGAGACCATAGCAGTATCTACGACGGATGTCGTTACAGCTCGCTATGTGGCTGTTGAGCTAATAGAGCGAGGCTCGCCTTATGGTTTCAGTTTTTGGGAGTTCGGTGTGTATGACATGGCGGAGGAAGCCTCGAAACTCTCATCGATAGAGATTACGGCAGACAAACTTGAAGGCTCTGTCGCTGACACTTATACGCTCGGTTACAAATTCCTCGACCAATATAAAATGGACTATATTCTGACAGCCGAGGAAAACGCATCCCGTCAGATGATTGTTTCGGAAGGAGCAACTGTTGTCGACAACAAACTTACCGTAACGAGCCGTGGCACATATACAGTGAAGATGAAAATCGGCGACATTGAGTCTAACGAGCTGAAAATAGAGGTCAAGGCAGAAGGTGCGAATCTGGCATTGAAAAAAGACATCGTTTTTGCAACCGAAGGTTCTAAAAACCCGGAAAATGCAGTGGACGGCAATCTTGGAAGCCTCTGGATTACAGACGAGCCGAGCGGTGTGGAAAACCATGAGTATGACGCAGTGTTGGTTGTAGACCTCGGTGATTATATGATGTGAACTGCGTCCACACATCCTTTGAGGGTGCGTCTTCTGCCGACTACACTATCACCTTCTCTACCGACAACGTGACGTTCTCCGACCCTATTCCTGCATTTACTGTGACAAACGGTATAGGTATGACAAATCGTCACGATTGGCTTACAAGCGAGGAAGCTGTAAAGGCCCGTTATGTGAAATTCCACTCAACACGTGCCGCGACACAATATGGTACAAAATTATATGAGCTTGAAGTTTATTCAAACTCGAAGTCGGAGCTGACAAGTGTCATGATTGCTGCCGACAAGGAGTGCGGCACCCCTGGCGACTACACTTTCACACTCACAGGCTTGGATCAATTCGGTGGGAATTACGACATCAGTGGCGACAAAGGAGTCTGGAAAGCAAGCGCCGGCTTGATGAACGGCAATGTCTTGACAGCCGAAGAGGCAGGCGCTTATGAAGTGTATTATACTGCGGAAAATGGATTGCAGTCAAACGTGGTGACAGTCTATGTGGTTAATCCAAAGGGCGACAACCTTGCGTTGAACCGTCCGGTGACTGTTTCAGAGGGCGACCAGACCGGTGATTCAAAGCCGGAAAATGCTGTCGACGGTGTAGATGCTGCCGGCTCTCTGTGGGGAGCAGCCGAGTCTGCAGGCTCAAAAGACCATACTTACGACTGCTGGATTGTAGTGGAATTGGAAAAGGTGTTTAAAATCGATGCTGTCAAGGCTTCTTGGGAAGGCGCAAACTCTTGCTGTTACACTGTAGAGGCATCGACCGACGGCAAGACCTTTACTGTGTTTGGCTCTTACGACAAACCTGCACGACTGGAGGCTCGTACCGATTGGTTTGCCGGCAAAGGCATTGAAGCGAAATATATCAAGGTTTATTCCACCAAGGCTTCTACTGGCTATGGCACAAAATTGCAGGAACTCTACGTTTATGACGTAAACGGCACAACATCGAGCGTGGCAGCAATCGCTGCCGAGGGCACAATTTTCGTAGCCGGCAACGAGGTTGTTCTTCCGGAAGGCACTGTAGAGACAACTGTTTTCAACCTTAACGGCGCAGTTGTGGCGCACGCTGAAAGCACAGCCACAATGAGCATCGCAACGGTTCAGCCGGGTGTCTATGTTGTCAAAGTCGTTAAGGCTGACGGCACAGTGGTGACGGCAAAGATTGTTAAGTAACGCAATTCGTTGATTGCAAATAATATGGATGGCTTCCGCCGTGTTGTGACGCGGCGGAAGTTTTTTTAACATGACTATGAGAAATTATCTGCTTTTGACAGCTGCTATCGCCGTTTCTGCTATTGTAACGGCGCAGCAGCCAGTGCAAGTTGGCGTTGCCGCATGGAGTCTAAGTCGTTGTCGTTGCCACAACGTCGGGACATCGCGTGACGAAAATAATATTGTAATACGACTGTTCGCTAAATAAAATAATAGGGTTGGATTCTTGCTTGGAGTTCAACCCTTTAATAAGTTGTCTTTCTCATCTTCGTAATTTTGGCGTCCCCCATTATCGAAGTTGAAAGCCCTGATTTTTTGTTGCTTTTTCGTCGACGATATGAGCGAATCTATTCAAAAAATACAATTATAAACAATCTGCCAAAAAAAGAAAATCTTATTGAATTGTTTGACCTGTCAAAAAAACACCAAAAATGGCTATTAAATATATTGGTTTTGTCTTGCATGAAATAACAAAACGAAGATTGGGAGTTGTTGTCGTTAGTTGTCTCGATGATATAATGCATATCGCTTTTCGTTACAATCTCAGGGCTGATTTCACTCAGTTCTATTTGTTCGAATTCTGTTAATTTGGAATCATCGAAGCCCTTAAAAAGGAATTCAACACCTTTTATTGTATCATTGAAAACATATTGATCAGTCCATAAATATTTATATCCTAATGCAATTTTACTGATTATTAAAGATAAATCGGTATTATTACGAATCTCATTAATAAAATCTAAATCGTAATTGTCGCATCTTAATCGTTGAAAGATTTCCGCTGTCTTTTCTTCATATTTTGAAAAAAATTGATTGCATTTATTGCAGCATGGGACTGTTATCCTCTCTTCTCTAATATCGATGCCTTTGAGAAAGACTTTTGGCGGAATGTGATCTTTCGTAATACGATTGTCCTGGGTGCTTGCAGAACCACAGTAAATACAATTTTTATTTGAGGTCTTCATTGCTATTCTTCAATGTCGAGAGTGTCGTAATAACATGTGTTATCGGGGAATTTGATATTAGGTATCCATAGAGGACTGCCATTCCATCCCTTTGAAATTTCTCCTTTAACTCGGTATAAAGTCAGAACGACATCGTTTTTAAAAGATTCTCCTAATTTCCTGTCTGTTGGAGATAGCAATGTGCCAGTTCCGAAAGAAATATCTCTGTTGTCTCTTACAATCAGTCTATATTTAGTCTGAGGCCTCTTGCTGTTTAATGCCATTATGCATGCTTTAAATTTTTCGGAGTTAAATTCATCTCGGCTAATACTACCAACATATGACAAAATATTTAGTATCTCATTTAATTCCACAAGAGTACTTTCCTTTGTGGAAAAGTCTCTAATCAATGGGTCTAACTGAGTCGTATTGGATTGTATGGGATTTGAAGGAAATATGTTAATGCCTCCATATATGAAATTTAAATATTTATTATCGAGAACATTCTTTCGTGTCGGATTAATTCCTTTTGGAAAAATAAGTTGAATGTTGTCTTCGTTGTTAACGACTTGATTAATTAGCATTTCGTTAGATTTATTTAAGTCGCAGAATAACTGATGTAAAGACTTGGGAATATAAATTCTAACTAATTCTTTTTCTCTATCATATCCAAAAATTCGCGAGTGTTGCCAAAACGTATCAGCTTGGGGAGAATTTGAATTTCGACAATAATAAACAGTTTGAAGATTGGGGAAAGTAATACCTCGACCTAACGTATTGCCACCAACAACAATGTTGAAGTTTTTGTCTAACTTCAATGCGTTGGGGTCTGTACTATCTCTACATACAAAACTCTGTGAATTTAAGGGGATTGTAAGAATCAATTCCTCATTTAGAATATATTTTACTTTTGATAGAATGTCATCAAAATGTTCTAAGTCTGGTTTTGTTTTTTGTAAATCGGCCCATACGTCTCTAATAGTGTCTGTGAAGTCTTGCTCATCTATGGAATTTTGTAACAAATTAAGTTGTTCTTGTACTCTCTGTACAAATTTTCTATGATGCGCAATTCTTACACTTGGGTGTATCATAAAGTTGCAATTTGTTTTGCCATTCAGAAGTTTGTGAGCACAGTTGACCAAAAAAGATGCAATACTCTCTTGTAATCCTTGAGGGCAAACGTTGTCGTCATCCTCTAATACTGCAGATAATTCATCTTCATTAGTAATTTTAATGCAATACGATTTGGGGTCAGAATAAAAGAAATTCCCACCTAAATAATCTTTTCCGGGTTTGAAATATGTGATAAAAGATGGTTTCCAATTGGATAATGTAGATTGAAGAATGATAGCTTGAGGCGTGGCTGTTACTTCTAAATAAATAGTTCCTGCATGTGCAGTGTTCTTTATTTGCTGTAAAATATTATTAATTGTACTAACTCTGTTCCTGTTAACTAAAGTGTTTAGGCTTGAAGCATCTCCTTCGTCATCGACAATTACAAGGGATTGCCCTTTACAAGCATTGGAATTTAGTAGAATGTCTCTCCATTTCCTTAGTACTCTCGAATTTTTTTTGAGAACTATTACAATTGGTTTTCGACCAGCGGTAAATCGCACCTCGTCTTTTTCAGACAATACACAAAATGTCTTTAACGAATCATTTACACGATTAAATGTCTGACGTTGTAGGTCAACATTGTCAGTCGTTAGAAAAATGAAAATTTTATATCATTCATCAGCCATTTTAGAAATAAATCCTAAAACCTGCCCTGTTTTTCCACTTTGAACGTTGCCAAGTAAAAGTCCCGTAAAATCACCGGAATGTCTGAACTTGTTTAAAATGTTATTATAAAGTTCAGAAGAAGTACTTAATATAGAATCTTGTAACTCCGATGAGCATATGTTTTCAATATAAGAAGAAAGATGTCTCATTATTCAAACCACATAAACCATTTATTAAAAGATGTTTTTTGTAAGCAAATTAAATGAAAACCAAATTTGTTAAGGACTTCTTCGGTAACGGGTTCGCCAGGAGTTAAAGCACCTTTCTGTTCCATTGAGCCCTTTATCCATCTGCCTAGTATGGCTAAATCTTTAGATGACCTAAAATTTTTGCCATAATCACCTTGACATGAACATTCAAACTCATACCCATCAGGCGTTACAACCATTATCTCACAAGTTTTTTTCTTGTCGCCACAGTCAACCCAAGGCAAAATGTCTCTGTTAGTCAACTTGACGCTTAAGATTAGTTCGACCTCATACCAATTGCGTTTGCTGTATTTTCCTTTAATTTTCCCTGCACCAAAATAAGTATTTAAGTTGCTTTTTCCTTCAGTTTTTAAAGGAATCCTGAGAACCTTTCCAATCCTGTTTCTGCTTAATTCTGCGACGTCGTCATTCTTTATTTTTTTTACATTTTGGTTATCTGTAAATAATTTCTCTTCAGGAGCTTTGAATTGAGTTATTTTAGGAATGTCAATCAACGGAGTTCCTAACAAATTGATGATTTTACAGATGTTTTCGCTAATCATTGCTGCAGAATCTTCGGTAAAATATATGTCGGATTCTAATAAGTCAGTTGAAGAGCCGACAAAACTACCTAAATTAGAAGAGCCCACAAAAGAAGCTATACTTGTCCCATGTTTTTCAAAAGAATACATTTTCCCATGAAAGAAAGCATTCTTCGATAAGAATACTTTGCCATTGTTGCGAGACCTTAATAATTCATCGAGTTTGCATACCGAATTATATTGTAATTGTGTAAAACCATCCAAATAGTGCATCCCGATAAATAGGTTAATACTGAAATTAAAGTCGTGGAAACTTAATATGTGATTAAGCTCCGCGATTGATTGGTTTGTTATAAAACCAGTGGCGACATTTAAAGTGTCCGCCTTTTCAATGCAATCGTTATAAACATCGTCTATACTGCGCAATCCTAAAGAACTAAGTATTGGCGATTTAGATAATAGTAGTTCTGTCATAATTGCTTTGTGATTAATTTATATCTTTCTTCAAATGACATCGATTTTAATTCATCAAAGATGGATTTTAAATCAATCTTTTCATAGTCACCGGAAAATAGTGGTTTAAGTGCATTAGCAACAGCGTGAACTCCAACGGGTGGAACAGCATTTCCTATTTGCCGCCGAACTTCTGTGGTATTCCCATAGAAAACAAAATCGTCAGGGAAAGATTGGATTCGGGCTCGCTCTCTATTTGTTAATGGACGGTTTTCGGGATAATGGTATCCCCAAGTTCCACCACCGCCTGCAGCAATAATCGTTTTTGAAGGTTCATTTCTATGAATGCGCCGGTAAACGTGGCTAATCATTCCCTTGACATAGAATGGGCTGTCTTTGGGTATTGCGGTAAAGTTGCCACCTTCAGGGATTAGGCTTATGATGGTCTTAGTTCGTTCCGTAACTCGGAGATGCTCGTTGTTGAACTTTACGTTTTCAACATCTTTCAAAGCATCTCCTACTGTTACATATGGTAATAATCCTTCATGCTCTCCGTGCGTTGGCTTCGGGTGCTTAAACTCAAATCCCATATCGCTTCTAATGCCGACAATAAGAACACGCTCCCTATATTCGGGGACTCCGTAATCTGCAAAATTATATAGGTGCGGAATTACGACATAGCCGGGTGCTATATTTTGAAAATCTTCAATTATTTGACGTATAGCTTTTTTGCTATTCGCTGTCAAGATACCTTTCACATTTTCAGCAACAAAAGCCTTGGGCTTTTTAGCGTCTACAAATCTTAAAAAACTTTTATACAAATTTCCTCTTTCGCCATCTAGCCCAGGACGCTTCCATATTATAGAGAAATCTTGGCAAGGGAATCCTCCAAGGATTATATCGCATTCGGAATATTTTTGTCAGAATATGGGTCAACTTGTTCTATGTCTCCTTCAAGTATAACATCCCCAAAGTGCTTTCGGAAAGTCTCACAGGCTTCATGCTTAAAGTCATTGGCCCATACGGTTTTATAATCACCGACTTGTTCAAAACCGAGATCCAGACCACCACATCCAGAAAAGAGCGAAATAACTTTAATCATAGTAATATATATTTTTGTTGTGGCAATGCCACTTGTTTTTTAATTAGAAAAGATTTGACGCAAAGTTACGAAAATTTGTTTATGTATAAAAAAATTAATTGTAATGTGAATTTGGAATAAGTAAAATCTAAAAATGGAATCGGCGACTATTTTTGGTTGCCGATTCCATTTGGTGGTTTTAATCCTCTTTTTGTCTGTCAGAAGCTTTTTGCCGTTTCGGTTTGCGGCATTGTGCAGTCGCGACGGATGCGGCGGTAGACGTAGATGAATGCCGGAACCAGGAAGATGTCGGCGGCAAACCACGCCACAGAGTCGCCGAAGCACACGGCAATGTAGCCGAAATCAGGCACAAACACCAGACTGACAATGCCGCGCGCCACCATCTCCATCACGCCCGACAGCATTGCGAAGTTGGTGAATCCGGCGCCCTGGATGGTGTAGCGGAGCACGCACAACAGTGCCAGCAGAGGCATCATGTATGCCGACACATGCAGGAACAAAGCCGTGTTGCGGATTATCGCCGTGTCGGAGGCCGACACAAACATCAGCGACATTTCCTCCGACCACAGCAGCATTGTCGTGCTTACCGCCACGACGTAGACCATCACCATCGCCATACTCGATTTCACGCCCATCCACACCCGTTGCGGACGCCCAGCTCCATAGTTCTGACCGGTGAACGTGGCCATGGCGATGCCCAGACTCTCGCACGGACAGATGGCAAACATCTTGATGCGCATGGCGGCGGTGAAGGCAGCCACGCAGTCGGTGCCGAGGGCGTTGTTGGCGCTTTGCAGCATAATGCTGCCGATGGCGGTGATTGAGAACTGCAAACCCATCGGCACGCCGATTTTGAGCAGTGTTGAGCAGTGTCGCCGCGACATTGTCCGCTCGTCGCGCGAGGCACGGAGGATGTCGAACTTACGAATCATATAGACGTAGCACAGCACAGCCGACAGCGCCTGTGAGAACACCGTGGCAATGGCGGCTCCAGCCACTCCCCATCCGAGGGTGACGATGCAGAAAATGTCGAGCACGATGTTGAGGATGGTGGAGAAAAGCAGAAACCAGAACGGGGTTTTGCTGTCGCCGAGCGCGCGGATTATGCTTGAGAGAAGATTGTAGTAGAACGTTGCCGGCACGCCGATAAACGTGATCAGCAGATACCAATAGGCGTCGCTAAAGATGTTTTCGGGAGTGCTCATCCATCGAAGGATGGCCGCGCACAGCAGGCTCGTCACCACGGCTATCGACACCGACAGCCATGCCGTCAGTTTCAGACTGCTATAGACGTAGTGGCGCATTGACTCATAGTCGCGCGCTCCGAATTTCTGCGCCACCGGAATGCCGAATCCGCAGCAACAGCCGTTGCAGAAGCCAAGAATCAGAAAGATCACCGAACTGCTGGCGCCGACTGCTGCCAATGGGCTTATGCCCAAGAATTTGCCCACAATAGCCGCGTCGATAAGCGAATATGTCTGCTGCAGCAGGTTGCCGAGCAGCAAGGGCATAGTGAATTTGAAAATGAGCGGCATCGTGGCACCGCTTGTCATTTCATTGCATTTTGCCATACTTATACCTACAAACCTAAAACTGGATGCAAAATTACTCAGAAATTTTCTATGGTTTTCTAAATGAAGTGCAATAAGTGCAAAAAAAATGGGCGCATCTTAGCGGATGCACCCATTATGCTTATAAACGAGTCGGTTTAGTCGTAGATAAACGCCACGTTGTCGACGTATAGATTCTGACCGACAGTGCCCTCATAAGCCGTGCCGCAGCCGGCAGAGAACATCATGATGATGTGGGTTGGAGTTGCCAGCGGGCTGTCCCAACCAACCTCATGGATAGGCACGATTTTGCCCTTGCTGTTGCGCGCATAGTATGGACGGCTGCTGTCGACAAGGTTCATGTAGCTTTTATAGTAAGGCTGTCCGACGATGTTTCCGTAGTAGATGCGCAGGCGGTGTCCGTTGACCCATCCGGTGCTTCTCGTGTAGCGTTCGCGGCCTGTTCCCACGCGCTTTGCGTAGATGTTGCCGTTGGCGTCTTCCCATCGGCGCTGCAGCAACACGAAAACCTCGCATGCATTCTGCTTTTTGAGAACTTTCTTCTTTCCGAAACCGCTTGAATATATCATCTGTGCATTGGCTGGAATCTCCACTTTGTAGTCGTAGGTCAGGTATTTAGGTCGTTTTGTGAACTTTACGTTCATGTCCAGTTTGCTGTATGGATTTTTGGTGCTGCTCACCGGCTCCACCATTGTGCCGAAGTAGATGCTTCCCGAAACCAATACGTCCATATTCACCACACCGAGTGCCTTCACCTTCTCCATGATTGTTGAAAGCTTCACGCATTTGTTCCCGGCAGCGCGCTGCGCTGGGAACACGGCGTTGCTGCCCTTCACCACGCCAGCCACTTTGGCATACACGTTTGACGTAGCCCAAGGCGAGCCTCCGAGGTTTCTGTAAGCCTTGTTGCCGTGGATTGTCTGTGTCGGGCCGATTTCGTATAAAGTCTTGGATTTTCCACCGATGATTGCGGACTCTTTGATGGTTCTTGTGACCCAATGCTCAAAGTCGCCGAATGCGACCTTCTCTTTAGTCTCGGCGAGCAGTCCGCTTGTGGCTACGAGCAAGCCTGCCGCCAATAAAAATATTCTCTTCATTGTTGATAAATAAATTTTCGGGGTCAAAATTAGTCATTTCCACTGAATTGTGAAAGCAGATGGGCAAAGAGTGTCGTGTCGAAGCCGAAACAGACACGTTTTTTGAACCAATAAGCCATTATTTTACCATAATTAAAAATAAAAGAGACCAATTGTTGGCTGTGTATTGATTTAATTGATATATTTGCGAACTATTTAATCACTTATAAACAACTGACCTATTATTCTATGAGAAAATCAGCATTTTCAAAGATTATGCTTCCTTTGCTGGCGCTGTTGTTGCTCTGCGCGCCCAAGGCAAAGGCGGAGGGCGAATATGCCTGGCCTGCAAATTACGACGGCGTGATGCTGCAGGGCTTTTATTGGGACTCTTACAAGGATTCTAAATGGACTGTGCTTAAGGCAAATGCCGCTGAACTGTCGTCTTATTTCAATTTGATCTGGGTGCCTAACGCAGGCAAATCGTCGGCAAATCCGTCGATGGGCTACGACCCTGTCTACTGGTTCAGCAACTTTAACTCTTCGTTTGGCAACGAGGCGGAGCTGCGCTCGATGATTTCCACATTCAAGCAGTTCGGCACCGGCATTATCGAAGACGTGGTGGTCAACCACCGCAACGGCGCCACCAACTGGTATGACTTCCCTGCAGAGACTTACAATGGAAAAACTTACAAACTCGGTCTTGACGCCATCTGCAAGAACGACGAGCTTGCCAACCAGACTGGTATGCCGCAGCCTACCGGCGCATACGACACCGGCGATAACTTTGACGGCTGCCGCGACCTTGACCACACAAATCCTGCAGTGCAGGAGGCGGTGAAGGCTTATCTCGACTTTCTGAAGAACGACCTCGGCTTCACGGGTTGGCGTTATGACATGGTGAAGGGCTACGGCGCTGAGTATACCAAAATCTACAACGAATCGGCAAAAGCATCATACAGCGTGGGTGAGTACTGGGACAACTACGACAAGACAACATCGTGGATTGACCGTACGGGCCGCACATCGGCAGCCTTCGACTTTGAGTTCAAGTGGGCGCTCAACGCCGCTTTCCCGGGAATGAACTTCTCAAAACTCGTGTGGAAGCGCAACGGCTTGCTCAACCAGCCTGCCGGAATTATCCACATGGACACTTACCAGCGTTATGCTGTCACTTTCGTCGACAACCACGACACTTACAAGGAGTCGGACAAAATGTTTACCGGCGACATTGAGGCTGCCAATGCCTTCATGCTCTGCTCACCGGGAACCCCGTGCGTGTTCTACAAGCACTGGCTCGACAAAAAGAACGCCATCAAGAAACTCATCGCCATCCGCAAGTCGGTCGGCTTGACAAACCAATGCACTGTCAATGTGCTTGAGACAACCAATAACCGCTATGTGGCTGAGGTGACAGGCAATAACGGCAAGCTGCTCATCAAGATTGGACGTGGCTCTTATGACCCTTCAGCGAAAGGCTACTCTACATCGGACAAGGTGGCTGGCAACGCACTCTACTCCATCTGGACAAAGGTGGCTATCAAGAATCTTGAAAGCCAGGTGGCTCAACTGTCATTCTCGCCCGACGGCGGCACTTATGTCGGCGGCGTCAAGGTGACAATGGACGTGGCAAACGCAAAGGATTTCAACAATCCTGAGGTTGTCTACACTACCGACGGCTCAATCCCTTCGCTCACCAACGGCACACATGCGGCTCCTGGCACAACACTTGACATCTCTACCAACACCAAACTCAAGGCAGTGGTGGTGGCCGACGGCAAAGTTGTGTCGGGCGTCAAGGAGGCAAACTACATCACATCGATAGAGCCTGTTGAAATCTACGTTGAGAAGCCGGAGTCGTGGAATAGCATCAACATCTACGCGTGGGTTTCAGAGCAGATAACCAGCGCTTGGCCAGGCGATGCCATGACAGAGACAGCAACCGTTGACGGCAAGACAATGTATTGCCACAATTTCGGAACACAGTATCCTGAAATCAGCATAATCTTCAACAACGGCACAGCGCAGACTGCCGACATAAGCGAAGTGGGCTACGGCAAGCATTATTTCCGTCTGAACAGCGACACTGGCAAAAGCATCTCGGTGACTGAGTTCAAGCCACAGAGCAGCGTTGCGTCAGTGACCGGCGGTGAGCTGGTAGTTTATCCCAACCCTGCCACCGACGTGATAAATGTGAAATCAGACAAGGGAGTAGCGTCGGTTGAGGTTTACACACTCAGCGGCTCGAAAGTGGCAGAGAGCGACACCGACGCAGTGAGCGTTGCCTCTCTCCAGAACGGAATGTATATCTACTCAGCTACATTTGCCGACGGCACGAAAGTCAGAGGCAAGTTCTTGAAAAAGTAATTGATAATTGCTTCTATAAGTTACACCAAAGGGCTGACACTTCTTGCGAGGTGTCAGCCATTTGTGTCTTTGTTTCCGGGAAAAATGGAATAAGTGTGTTTTTTGAGGGTGTTGAAAATGGAATAAGTGTATTTTTTGAGGGAGTCGAAAATGGAATAAGTGTGTTTTTTGAGCTAAGGCGGACTTGAAATTCGCAGATTTTCAATGTGATTCCCGCAAGAAATCTCAAAACGGTGAGAAAGACGTCGATGTGAAGCAAAAAATAGATCAGCAATTTAAAGATTGGAAATCTGCCGGGCATGCGGGAATGTGGATAAAAAAAGGTAGTCAGCGAAGCTAACTACCTTCTGTTGTGTGGTCCCACTTGGGCTTGAACCAAGGACCCCCTGATTATGAGTCAGATGCTCTAACCAACTGAGCTATAGGACCTGCTGCAGCTTTATTGCCTGAAGCGAGTGCAAAGATACATCTAAGTTGCGGAAATTGCAAATGTATGGTGTTATTTTTTTGCCGGAAATCTTGTTTAGGTCTTATTTTCGCTGTAATTTCGCCACGCTATGGAAGATTCTATTAAAATCAATAAAGTGTTGATTCGCAATCTTCAAATGGAGGATTACGAACAGCTGTCGCAGTCGTTCACGCGCGTATACGCCGACGGCAGCGATGTGTTTTGGACCCGTGGACAAATACAGAAATTGATCGACATTTTTCCGGAGGGTCAGATTGTAACGGTTGTCGACGACAAAATTGTGGGCTGCGCCCTGTCGCTGATTGTCGACTACAACCTTGTTAAAAACGACCACACTTACGCACAGGTGACGGGCAACGAGACATTCAGCACCCACAATCCCAACGGCAATATTCTCTATGGCATAGAGGTGTTTATCCATCCGCAATACCGCGGACTGCGCCTCGCCCGCCGTATGTATGAATACCGCAAGGACTTGTGCGAGTCGCTGAATCTGAAAGCCATCATGTTTGGCGGACGCATACCGAACTATCATAAGTATGCCGACAAGCTGCGCCCGAAGGAGTATATCACGAAGGTGCGTCAGAAAGAGATTTTCGACCCGGTGCTGACGTTCCAGCTGAGCAACGATTTCCACGTGCGCAAGGTGATGCGCAACTATCTGCCCAACGACGAGGAGTCGAAACACTATGCCTGCCTGTTGCAATGGGACAATATCTACTATCAGGCGCCGTCGCAGGATGTGTTGAGCAAGAAGACCACCGTGCGCGTGGGGCTGGTGCAATGGCAGATGCGCTCATACCGCACTATCGACGACCTTTTCGAACAGGTGGAGTTTTTCGTCGACGCGGTGTCGGGCTATCAAAGCGACTTTGTGTTGTTTCCTGAATACTTCAACGCTCCGCTGATGGCGCGGTTCAACGACGACAGCGAGGCGGAGGCAATCCGCGGACTGGCGCAGTACACCACCGAAATCCGCGACCGCTTCGTGAAACTTGCCATCAGCTACAACATCAACATCATCACCGGCTCGATGCCTCAGGTGAAAGAAGACGGACGCCTGTACAACGTGGGCTTCCTGTGCCGCCGCGACGGCTCGTATGAGTCGTATGAGAAGATTCATGTCACCCCCGACGAGATAAAGAGCTGGGGCTTGTGCGGAGGCAGCAAGATTCAGACGTTTGAAACCGACTGCGCGCGCATCGGCATCCTGATTTGCTACGATGTCGAGTTTCCCGAGCTGTCGCGTCTGATGGCCGACGAGGGAATGCAGATTCTCTTTGTGCCATTTCTCACCGACACTCAGAACGCATATTCACGCGTAAAGGTATGCGCACATGCGCGAGCCATCGAAAACGAGTGCTACGTAGTGATTGCCGGCAGCGTGGGCAACCTTCCGAGAGTCCACAATATGGATATCCAGTATGCACAGTCGGGCGTGTTCACGCCTTGCGACTTTGAATTCCCCACCGACGGCACACGTGCAGAGGCTACGCCAAACACCGAGATGATTCTTGTCAGCGACGTAGACCTCGACCGGCTCAACCACCTCCACACCTACGGAAGCGTGAAGAATCTCAGAGACCGCCGCAACGACCTCTACGAAGTGAGGTTGAAGAAATAGCGTAGGCCACACATGACAAACCGGAGGCGCATCACCCAACAAGCGATGCGCCTCCGGCATTTCTTTATTCAAAAATCACGTCAGTCTTCCTCGGGGAAGAGCGATTTGCCATAGTCGCTCATAAATTCGCGCACCTCATGGATAGGCAGCGCCACTCTGATGTCGCCGGCAGCATAGCATGCAACGTCATACGGGTTGTAGAAGAACGTGATCAACGCCCCTTCAATGTAGAAGTTGCCCACAGTAGGCACCTTGTCGACAAGCAGACTTCCGGCATACTCCGGCTTCAGCTGAAGCTCGCGCATGATTGCAGTCTTCAACCCCTGCACGTCGGCAAACACGCGTCCCACGGTCAGCACCTGACCCTTCTCCACATCGTAGTTGACATAGGTTGTCGCATAGTTGCCGTGAGCTCCACCGAGGAATGCGTAGGAATACACACTGTAGGTCACAAGACGCTTGCCTATGCTCGTAGGCGTAACCGTAAGTTGGGCGCTGTGGCGGTGCACAGTCTCCGACAGCTCTGGCAGTTTGTCAACGTCTTTTTGTGTGATGCCCTTTTCTCCCTCAAAGCCAAGAGGCTCCGCAAGCATCGCATCCAGCGATTCTTTGAGCGTGGCGCGCTTGTTTGTGCCGAAGGCTATCGAGAGGATGCTGTCCTGCAGCTCTTTCGGCTCCTTGCCTCCAAGCGTTTCAGGCCAGCATACAGAAACCGTTGTCTCTGTAAACACTTTTGCGTCCTTGCCATAAAAGTTCAGACTGTCGGGCAACGACAATTGCTTCTTGGCAACAACTTCTTCCGTGCGAAACATGCTTACGTTTTTGTCTGCTTCCGCATCTTTATTTCCTGTCTTTCCGCAGCCGGCAAGTGTTAATGCCACTGCTGCCACCAATAATATTTTCTTCATATTTTTGATTGTTTTTGTTGATTCGTGACACAAAGTTATTATTTATAAACGAGCAAACACGTTTTTTTGTTTCATTCATCCCGAAATAAATTGTTTTTCAGCAATTTCTTGCTACCTTTGCGGTTCATTATCAACAAATAAATCATATATGAGAAATCTTCTGCTCACAATCGCGGCAGCCGTCACCGCTCTGTTTGCCAGCGCCGGCGCGCCAAATGGTTACTACAACGGAATCTCTGGACTGAAAGACGCAGCCCTGAAAAACAAACTATATGAAATTGTAAGCAAGCATTCGACAAACAGCTACAACGGACTGTTCAAAGAATCGTTCTGCTATACCGACGTGCGGCCCGACGGAACGTGGTGGGACATGTATTCCAACATCAAGCGCTACGTGAGAAGCGGATGGCGCGGAATGAACCGTGAGCACAGTTTCCCGAAAAGCTGGTGGGGCGGCGATACGGAAGTGGGCGCATACACCGACTTGAACCACCTTTATCCTTCCGATGCTACCGCCAACTCAGCGAAATTGAACTATCCGCTCGGAGAGGTGTCGCCGTCGGGAATCACTTTCGACAACGATCTTGTGCTGGTGGGAAACCCTGTCAGCGGACAGGGCGGCGGCTCTAAATACGTGTTTGAGCCTGCCGATGAATACAAAGGCGACTTTGCCCGCACTTATTTCTATATGGTGACATGCTATCAGAACCTGGACTGGAAATACGAATATATGGCGCAAAAAGGTTCTTATCCGTCGATGCAGGGCTGGGCGGTGGAAATGCTCTTGAAGTGGCACCGACAGGACCCTGTGAGCGACAAGGAGCGCAACCGAAACGACGAGGTCTACAAGCTGCAGAGCAACCGCAACCCATTCATCGACTATCCAGACCTTGTGGAGTATATCTGGGGCTCGATGAAGGGCAAACCTTACACCGACGAAGACCTTCCGCCTATCGGCGACGGCTCGCTGATTGCGCCCGTAAACAACTCGACCGTGAACTTCGGCGAGGTGGTCTACGGCGACCGGTTGACCATGGAAATGCCTATCCGCGGAAATCTTTCCGCAAATCTGTCGATGACCATCTACGGCAACAATGCTGCCGATTTCTCAATCCCGTCGACTTCCGCTTCTTGGAGCGAGGTGAACGCTGGAAACTACAATCTGAAAATCACTTTCGAGTCTAAGGGGCTCGGTGAGCGCACCACCAAACTGCTGCTCTACGATGGAGGTCTGACAGGCGTTACAAGCTATGTGGTCAACCTTGTGGGAACTGCCGTCGAAGCGCCGGTGTTTGACCGCGTGGAGGCCACGGCGGCCACAAACATCTCATCAACCGGATTCCGCATCAACTGGATTATGCCGTCGCGACCAGCTTCAATCGACTGCTTCCGCATAAACTTGACCGAGTACGTCAACGGCACACCGACTTGCATGACTCTCTACACCGATGGTAGCGAGGATTCTTTCTACGATTTCGGGGAAGCAAAATCTGGTGCCACCTACAGTTATACCATACAGGCGGTAAGACTGAACCGCATGTCGGACGAATCAAACGTCATCACTGTCGACCCAGCCGGCGTCAACGGCATCGAGACTACTGAACCGCTCGCCGTGCTCCCTATCGGCAACGGCATTTATTTCCGTTGCGCCGTAGCCCACACCAACGTGCGCATCATCGACATGACAGGACGCGTGATAAAGGTTATCGACTCAGTGAGCGAAGGCCACTGCGAACTGTTGCCTTACGGTGCCTACATGGTCTACAGCGACCAATGCCGCCGTCCTATCAAGGTGCTTGTCAAAGACTAAGCGTCAGCGACATGACATATTGACAAAAAGTAATCCCGCACTGTTGTTGACAATGCGGGATTACTTTTTGTGATTCTATGTTTCTTGCACTACACTTCCAGATCGGAATTGAAGATTTCGTGCCAGGGCAGACCCTGCTTGTTGAGCTGCTCCATGAATGGATCCGGATCAAACTCCTCAACGTTCCACACGCCCGGACGTTTCCAAATGCCTTTAAGATACATCATCGCGCCAATCATTGCCGGCACACCGGTGGTGTAGCTGACAGCCTGCATACCGGTTTCGAGGTAGGCGGCATGGTGAGAGCAGTTGTTGTAGACATAGTAGGTCATCTCTTTGCCTTCCTTGTCCTTACCGCTGATGCGGCAGCCAATCGATGTCTCGCCGGTATAGTTTTCGCCAAGCTCTTTAGGGTTTGGCAAAACAGCCTTGAGGAATTGGATAGGCACGATTTCCATACCATTGTAATTGATAGGCTCGATGCTTGCCATTCCGATGTTCTGAATCACACGCAGGTGTGTCAGATACTCCTGGCCGAACGTCATCCAGAAACGTGCGCGCTTGATTGACGGATAGTTCTTTACAAGACTCTCAAGCTCTTCGTGATACATCAGATACGACTCGCGGGCTCCGATGTTTGGATAGTTCAACGCTTTGTGAACCGACAGCGGGTCGGTTTCGTGCCACTCCCCGTTCTCATAAAACTTTCCGCGCTGTGTAATCTCGCGGATGTTGATTTCAGGGTTGAAGTTGGTGGCGAAAGCCTTGCCGTGGTTTCCGGCGTTGCAGTCCACGATGTCGAGATGCTCCATCTCTGAGAAATAGTGCTTTGCAGCGTAGGCAGTGAAAATGCCCGACACTCCAGGGTCGAAACCGCAACCGAGAATTGCAGTCAGTCCGGCTTTCTCAAAGCGGTCCTTGTATGCCCATTGCCATGAGTATTGATATTTCGCCTCGTCGAGAGGCTCATAATTGGCGGTGTCAAGATAACTTACGCCACACTCGAGGCAGGCATCCATTATCGTAAGATCCTGATATGGCAACGCAAGGTTTACCACCAAGTCGGGTTTGTGCTTCTTGAACAAAGCCACCAGTTCCGGCACCTTGTCGGCATCAACCTGGTCGGTTGTGACATTGTCTTTGCCGATGGCTTTAGCCAAGGCGTCACACTTGCTCTTCGTGCGCGATGCGATAACGATTTCGCTGAACACATCGGAATTCTGGGCGCACTTGTGGGCTGCCACCGTAGCGACGCCGCCGGCTCCGATAATTAATACTTTTGACATTGCTTTTCTAAGTTTTATAGGATTAATTTGTTTTTGATTCTATTGCAACAGCATCATGCACACTGTCATGTAGATCATCATGCCGATAATGTCGTTGGTTATGGTGATAAACGGGCCTGTGGCTATCGCCGGGTCCACCTTCATCTTCTCAAGTGTCAGCGGCACGAACGTGCCAAACGTAGCGGCGAACAGCACTACGGCAAACAACGACGCCGACACGGCTATCGTAATCTTGAAATCGGGATGGAAAATGAAGAAGTTGTAGGCAAACACAAGCAGCGAGATGATGCTTGCGTTGATCAGCGCAAGTCCAAGCTCCTTGACAATCTGCGACAACGACTTCCTAAGGTCGAGCGAGCCGTTGGCAAGTCCCTGTACAACGATTGCCGACGATTGGATTCCCACGTTTCCGCCAGTGCCGCCGATAAGCGGGATGAAAAGCGCGATGGCGGGATTGTTGGCAAAATTGCCCTCGAAATTGCCGAGAATCCAAGAGTTCGACAGTCCGCCTATCATTCCGATGATCAGCCACGGCAGGCGTGCTTTTGCCTGGTCGAGAATCTTGTCGTCGGTCTCCACGTCGGTGGAAAGACCGGAAGCCAACTGATAGTCGCGCTCGGTCTGCTCACGTGCCTCGTCCATCACGTCGTCGAAGGTGATGCGTCCCACAAGACGTCCGATGCCGTCGACAACCGGCATAACCGCCAAGTCGTATTTCTCAAACGTGAGCACCACGTCGTCGAGCGGCTCGTCGGCCTTCACGGAGTAGGGGTCGGGCTCCATCACATGTTTTATCTTTGACGCCGAAGGGTTGGTTATCAGCGTTTTCAACGGCAGGATGCCTTTCAGTTTGCGGTCGTCGTCGACAACATAGACATAGAAAATCTCATCCATGTCTTCTGCCTGCTCACGCATCCGCTTCACGCATTCCGGCATACTCCAGTTCTCGTTGACCACAATCATCTCCGTACCCATCAGAGAGCCGGCGGTGTCCTCAGGATATTTCAGCAGGTCGATAATCGAGCCTGCCTGCTCAACGTCGTCGACATGCGACAACACTTCCTCCTGGTCTTCTTTGTCAAGTTCCTGGATAAGGTCGACGGCATCGTCGGTGTCAAGGTGCTCCACGAATTGCTTGGCAATGTCCTTGTTGGGCATATTCTCAAGCAGGCGGTGGCGGTCGTCCTCATCAAGTTCCATCAAGGTGTCGGCGGCAGCGTCACTGTCAAGGTGCGACACCACATACTCCGCCTCCTCAAGGTCCATCTTCTGTATAAGTTCGGCAATGTCGGCAGGGTGCAGCTCCTTGAGTTCTGCCATCACCTGCGTCTCGTTGTTTTCCTTTATGAGATGTCTGAGTTCATCCAAAAATTCCTCTGAAAATTCTCTCATGCCGTTCTACTCGTTTAAAAGGTTCGTAAGTCTTACAAATTCAGCCACCGACAGCTGTTCCGGACGCTTGTTGAAAATCTCTTCCTGCAGCACTTCCGGACGGCGAGCCATTGAGCGCAACGAATTGCGCAGCGTCTTGCGGCGCTGTCCGAACGATGTCTTGACCACCGCTTTCAGCCGCTTTTCATCGCAGTCGAGAGTCTTTACACCGTTGCGGCGCAGACGGATTACGCCCGACTTCACCTTTGGCGGCGGATTGAACACATGCTCATCGACGGTAAACAGATATTCGATGTCGTACCACGCCTGCAGAAGCACCGACAGGATGCCGTAGGTCTTCGACCCCGGCTTGGCGGCTATGCGCTCTGCCACCTCTTTCTGCAGCATTCCGCTGCAGCACGTGATGCGGTCGCGCCAGTCGAGCACCTTAAAGAATATCTGCGACGAGATATTGTATGGATAATTGCCTATCACGCAGAAGTCGCCTTCAAACATCGAGCCGAGGTCGAGCTCCAGGAAGTCCTCGCCGATGATGCGCCCGTCAAGTTGCGGAAAGTTGTGCTCCAGATACTCGACCGACTCACGGTCGAGTTCCACGACAGTCACATCATGTCCGCGTTCGAGCAGGAACTGCGTAAGCACGCCCATTCCCGGTCCCACTTCGAGCACCGGCATTCCTCGATAATCGTCGAGCGTGGCAGCTATACGGTCTGCCACGTGAAGGTCGGTCAGAAAATGCTGCCCGAGAAATTTCTTTGGTTTTACTTTCTGCATAATTGAGCAATTGCTATTCGGTTATACAATGCCTTGCAAAATTACAAAAAATCCTCCGAAAATCCGGTGTTTGCAAGAAATTCCTACCTCGTTTGGCGCAAACCGCCTCATAAATCAATCGAGGGTATTGGCAGACGGACGTGGCTGTAGATGTCGGCGCAATGCGCAATTTTATCATTTGTGCTGGCCAAGAGACTGATTGTCAAAAGCAACGCATATATGTTGTGTAACATATCTTATTTGTTTTACGTATTCAAAAGATTGCTTAATTTAGCAAAAAATAAGTAACTCTATGAGGCTGCAGAAAATATCCATTTTTTACCTTGTTGCCTTTTTCGCTTTGCTGTCTTCAATAGGCAATATTTGGTCTGGCGCACCAAATGGAACAAAATCTCATGAATTGTATCATACTACAGGAGTCCCTGATAATGGATACGATAAGGGCGGTATTTTGAATAGTCCGCCACAAATAATCACTCCAGAAGAAGTGGATATGATGTGGAACTTAATACCCGAAAAGAAATGAAAAAGATAACAATTGTTTTAGTTCTATTTTTTTTAAACATAGGCAATAGCTTCTGCCAAGAAAGTGGGAAATTTTTAGTTTTCACCTTTAATTGTGTTTGCGAAATTGGTGAATATAAACATGGTACGGGGGATAATCTATGGATAATTCCTTATGACTCTTGTCTAACTAATTTTTCTGACATAAAGCTCACTCCTCTTTTTGCAGATGATTATTTGATTAATTCTTTATCTGACTCTATCACAAACAATCAAAGTTTTGGATATTTTCCTACTACTGATTATGAAAGTAATAGCAATGCGCTCAAGATATTAAAAAACCGAAGAACTATTCAATGTAGAACAACAAAATTCTTTTTCAAAAATTCAAAAGAACAATTAGATATTTATTTGACTCCGATTATAGCTGAATGCAGGTCACACGAATTTGGATTTTATAAGGAATGCGTTTACACGATAAATGGCACACTTGAAATATGGAAGGATTTTTGGGATAAAACTGATAACAGAATATTACAGCTGATTCTCAACCACGATTTTTCAAAATTCAGGTATAGGGTTTCGATATCGCAGAAAGATGACCTTAACGGAAATATTTCATCTTTGCACCGAAAGGAATAAAAATAAGAAAAAATGGAAAATAAAATTTTAAGACTTACTACATCTTCATTGTTTGCTCTTCAAGGAGCATTTGCGATATTTTGGTCTCTGTATATGTATTTAGAAGTCAATCTGAGGCTAACAGAAATGTTTGTGATAGGCTGCATTTTATTGCTGTTTGCCTTGTTGTTCAATTTTAGAAAACCAATAATAAAAAAAACCGCCTATGCTGTATTGGTGCTTTATACTATTTTTTTTGATGTTTGTGGGATTATGTTGATAGGGGTTGCCAGTCCTGTAATTTGGATTGCATGGGTTATATTCTTTTTAATCGTTTCAAATTCGGCTCTCATTTTGTATTATTGCTATTTGTTCGAAACCCCATATCGGGATAAGAATGTTGTAAAATAGTAAGCAAAAATGTTGGCGGCAAAATTTGCCAAATCCAAAAAACGACAAGCAGTATGTTGTTTTTTCAGGAGGCGGGAGTTCTGGATTATTTCATGTTGTAGGTGAGCGATAGCACTGAAAATTCCGTGCGGCGGTTAATCTGGTCGGCTGCTTGCTGGTCTTCCTCGGAAAGTGTTTTTATAAACTCTTCGGTCAGTATGTCGCCCTCTTTGAACTGCGGATACAGGCGAGCGATGCGTTTGGTCACTGTCTTTGGACGCGACTTGCCGTAGCCGTGCGGCTGCAGCCGGTCGCGGCTGATGCCGTTCTCGACAAGGTAGTCAACCACCGATTTTGCCCGTCGTTCCGACAGGTTGATATTGTAGGCGTCTGAGCCCCATCGGTCGGTGTGAGAAGCCATTTCGATTGTCACGTTGGGATTGTCGTGCAGCACGGCAATCAGCTCGTTGAGAGCCGTTTTCGACTCCGGCCTCAGGTCGGCTTTGTCGTAGTCGTAGAATATGTTTTCAACCACCGATGGTTTGCTGATTGACGGCAGAATGAACTCCACCCAATAATTCGCGTCTTCCATCGTAGAGTCGGAAGCGAATTCCTGTTTTTGGTTCAAGTAGCCCTTCGCGCCGGCGAGCATCACGTATTTTACGCCTCGCTGCAGCGCGAACGAGAACGATCCGTCGTCGCGCGCCACTTCCTTCTGATTCGACCCGTCGTTTCCGACGATGCGTATTATTGCATTCTTCACCGGCTCCTCGTCTTTGTCCATCACCAATCCCTCGATGGTGATTCTCACGGGGTCGTATTCGAAGCTGTAGATGTGGTCGTAGCCACGCGCGTCGCCGCGGTTGGAGCTGAAAAATCCATCTTCGCCCTTCCCGAAAGTGATTCCGAAATCATCGCCGGCGGAGTTGATTGGGAAGCCCATATTCTCCACTTTCCATCGCAGGTCGGCAGGGTCGCCGACAGCCGTGGCGCGGAAAATGTCGAGACCGCCCATCCCCGGATGTCCGTCGGACGAGAAATATAGAGAGCCGTCGGAACGCACATAAGGGAAATCGTCGTTGCCCTCAGTGTTGATGTCGGGGCCGAGGTTGACGAGCGAACCTTGTCTTTCCTTCAGCGATATGCGCCAAATGTCCTTGCCTCCGTATCCGCCTGGCATGTCGCTGACGAAGTAGAGATATTCGCCGTCGGGCGACACCGCCGGATGTCCGAATGTAGACAGCGTGTCGGCTGTAATCTCAAATTTTACAGGGGCACTCCATTTTGCGTCGGAGCGTGTCGATGTGTATATCTCCACCGATGTCGGAGCGTTGAGCTCGCGTCGCGCTTTGGTGAGATACATTGTCTGTGCGTCGGGCGAGAATGCAACGATGCCCTCGTCAAATTCCGTGTTGAGTTCGCCCTCAACCGGCTCCGGACGTTCCCATTCGCCTTTCTCGTTCTTTTTGGAGAAAAACACGTCGGCATTCTTCATTCCCGTGATTTCACTTTTCTTGTCGCCGGTAGCTTTTTCGGTAGTCGACGTGTAATAAATCTGGTCGCAGTCAGCTCCGAGATACATAGGGCAGAAGTCGGCGCGGCGCGAGTTGAAAAGTTTGGCTTGTTTAACCACATAGCGCGACCCGCGGGCGCGTATCTCCTGGGCCGTGCGGCATCCCTCCGCGCAGTTGATGGCAAGGGAGTCGTCGGGGCAGAATTCAAGATATTTGTCATACGACCGCAGAGCGGCGGCATATTTGCCGTCGGCATGTAGAGCCTGAGCCAGCATAAAGTGGGTCGTGCTGTCGGGATATTCGTAGCGCAGCGCGTTTTGGAAAGCCGCCGATGCGCGCGCCGACATGTTGAGCAGCCTGTAGCAACGTCCCATCTTGAACGCCACTTCTCCGCGTTGCGGACGCTCCTCCTTTTTCCGCAGTTTGTTGTAAACCTTTTTGTAAGTCACCGACGCGTCGTAGTACTCTCCCCGTTGAAACTGGGCGTCGGCTTCGGAAAGTTTGGGCGTGCGGCAGCCGGCAGCGACGGCTGTCAGCAGCAGACACGCGATGATATATACGGCTTTCTTCATAATTAAAGTAACGTTTGCGCCCTCTGTTTTATTGCTTTTTCAGAGAGAAACTGATATGATTGCGCGAATAATTGAGTAACTTTGGTGGATAAAAACTCCAATATTGAGAAGATGAAGATACTGCATACAGCCGATTGGCATTTAGGACAGTCGCTCTATGGCTTTGACCGCCTCGACGAGCAACGCCGGTTTCTTGGGCAATTGTGCGAAGTGGTGGCGGAGGAACGTCCAGACGCGATGGTCGTGGCTGGCGACGTGTTCGACATATCAATGCCGTCGGCAGCGGCTCAGCGCGTCTATGCCGAAGGGCTGCTCGCAATCCATGCCGCCGTCCCCGAGATGGTCATAGTCATTGTTGCCGGCAATCACGACAGCGCCTCGCGTCTTGAGATATACCGCAACCTTTGGCGGTCGCACAACGTGTTTGTCATCGGCACTTTGCGCCGTCTTGCAGACAATAGCGCCGACTATTCAGCGCATGTCGTCCCCGTGCCTGGCAAAGGCTATATAGCCGTAGTGCCCTATGTCTATCCTCACAATTTCCCGCCAGCCGACGGCGACCGCCAGCAAGCGTTTTTTCAAGGCTTGGAGAAGACTGTGGGTGAAATGAATGCCGATGGGCTGCCAACTGTGCTGGCAGCGCATCTGGCGGTGCTTGGGTGCGACCTGACGGGACACCGCCGCATGCAGAATGACTCGCTCGGCACGGTCGATTATGTTGAGCTTCCGACGCTCGGCACCGCATACGATTATATTGCATTGGGACATATCCACCATCCCCAAACGCTGCGTGGAAGCGACGGCAGGGCTGCTTACAGCGGTTCGCCGATTGCTGTGGGGTTTGACGAGCGTTATCAGCACGGAGTTGTGATAGTCGACCTCGAGAAAGGCAAGCCTGTGGAGGCGCGCGCAATTGGCATCAATGACCCGCGTCCGCTTGTCACGCTTCCAAGCCAGCCTGCGGCTTTCGACGACGCACTTGCCGCCGCGCGTGAGTTTCCTGCCGACAGAAAGGCGTATATACGGTTGAACGTGTTGCTCGACAAGCCGCTCCCGTCCGACTACAACGAGCAGGTGGCGAAGGCTCTCGAAGGCAAGGCGTGCCGCTACTGCACAATCAACGTCACCGACCGTCGCCGGTCGGCGCGCGCCAATGCCTTGCCAGATGTCACACCGGAACAGCTGCGTCAGATGACCGTAGGAGAAGTGGCGGCGCGCTTTTTCGCCGCCAAAGGGATTCCGGAGAAAGAGTTGGCAGACTATCTGGCTATGATTTCGGGAATTGAAAAAGAAATAGAGGAGGAGAACGCACTATGAAACTGAAACGCATCACGATACACAACATAGCGTCGATTGCCGACGCGGAAATCGACTTTGTCGCCTCTCCGCTTGCCGACACTCCGCTGTTTCTGATTGCCGGACCTACAGGCGCCGGCAAGAGTATTATCCTCGACTCCGTGTGTCTTGCTCTCTACGCGCGTGCTCCGAGGCTGACAAGATTCAAAACGGATGAGAAATATGAGGATTCGACACTCGTCGGTGTTGAAAAGGAAGACGACCGCAATGTGGGAGTGGACGCCAACAGGCAGCTGATGCGCCGCTCCACGGTGGAATGCTTTGCCAAACTGCTGTTTGAGGGCAACGACGGCAACGACTATGAGGCGCAGTGGCATCTACATCGGTCGCGAAACAAAGCCACCGGCAAATTCCAGAAAGAGGAACGGACTCTGACTCTTCTGAAAACCGGTGAGACGTGGACAAAGAAGGCCGATTTCGAAGCCAAGGTGCAAGAGGTGGTCGGAATGAAATATGAGCAGTTCTGCCGCACCTCGCTGCTCGCCCAGGGCGAGTTCACCCGGTTTCTGCAAAGTAAAAGTGATGAGAAGGCGGAGATTCTTGAGCGTCTGACGGGTATCGACATCTATTCTGCTGTTGGGCGGAAGATAGCGGAGCATGCCAAAGCGGCATCCGACGCCTATGACCGTTGCTGTCAGGCTGTCGCCGGCATCAGTCTGCTCTCCGACGAGGAAAAGGCAGCCGTGGCAGAGGCAATCGACGTGCGGAAAAAACGCATTGAAGAGGTTAAGGCGGAGGCTGATTCCGCCGATGCGAAGCGTAAATGGATTGCCGACAATGCAACGTTTGAAGCGCAATGCGTGGAGGCGCGCCGTCGGGCTGACAATCTCAAAACAGCGATGGAATCGGATGAGTTCAAGCAGCGCCGGCAGCTTGTCGCCGACTACGACCGCTCGGCTTCAGCGCGCGTCTATCTCAGCCAGCGCGACAAGGCGCGTGCCGACGCGGCGGCATTGAAGAAGGAGTTGCCCGGAATTGAGCGCAGTCTTGAAGACGCGGATGGCAAGGGAAAAGCCCTTGAGGGCGACATCTGTTTGATCAACAAGGCTCTGGACGCTGCTACAAAGAGGCTGGTGGCGATAGACAAACCTGCGCTCGACTGCCGGCTGAAAAAGCTCAACGATGCGCGGGTGCTTGTTTCCGGACTTGACGGACAGCGCAAGCTTATCGACACCCATGCGGAAACGATTGCGGAAAGCCGCAAAAAACTGAAAGCCGCCCAAGAGAGGATATCGGTGGAAAAGGCTGAATATGACTCTGCCGACACGGATTTCCGCGACTGCTCGGCACTGTACGCACAGATGGAGATGTCGGTTGGCAACGCTGCCAAAGAATTGAGAAGCAAACTTGTTGTTGGAGCGGAGTGCCCCGTGTGCGGACAGCGCGTAGGGCAGCTGCTTGCCGACGAGCATTTCCAGTCGGTGCTGGAGCCGGTGAGAGTGCGCAAGGTCAATGCAGAGGAACGCCTGCGCAAGGCTGCCACCACCCTTGCTGTGACACAAAAGGAGGTGGCGCAGCAAAGTGGGGAAATCGACAGAACGACAAAGAAATTGGAGAAGGCGAGAGCTGACTATGCGTCAATGGTGGAAAAAGCGTCGACGGCATGCCGTGACGCGGAAACCGCTGTCGATATCGATGCCGTCAACAACGCTCTTGCGGTGGTTGCCGGGAAGTTGCGCGAGGCGGCGCAGGCACAGACGGAGTGCGACACTCAGCGCCGCCGGTTTGACGATACCAACAAACTGCTTGCCGCGACAAAGGATGCGATTGCAAAAATCACAGCCCGGCTGTCGGAACGTCGTGCGGCACTTGCCAATGCCGACAAGATGGCGGCGGAATCTGAAGCCGCGCTCGCTGAATTTTTCGCAGCCAATCCTCAAATCGGAGAAGCCGCGCTTGTAAGCCTGTCGCAGACAAGCAGAGCGCGCATAGACTCCGAAAGGGATTATTGCCAACGCATAATGGCGGATGCCGACAAAAGCGCCGGTGCGCTTGCCTCGGTTGAGAAAATGCTTGAGAACCATCGCGCCAACCGTCCGGCGCTGGCTGAGGCCGACACAGCCGACAGTCTGCAGACGGTTGTGGCAGAAAAACGCGCTGAAGCCGATGCGTTGCTGCAGAGCAACGCCCTTGACGCGCAACGGCTTGCCGACGACAAGAAACAGGCGGAGGCACATGCCGCCGCATTGGTAGCCGCGGAGAAAGCCAGGGCGGAGAAAGACAAATGGGACACGCTGTGCAAATATCTTGGTGACAGAGAGGGAAAGCAATTCCGCAAGGTGGCGCAGAGTTTTATCCTGTCGCACCTGCTCAACATTGCCAACGGCTATCTTTGCCGCTTCAGCGACCGCTATACGCTGACTTGTCAGCCTGGTTCGTTGGTTATTCTTGTTGAAGACACTCATAATCCGGGAGTGTCGCAGAGCGCCAACATCCTTTCCGGCGGCGAGAGTTTCATGGTCTCGCTGTCGCTGGCTCTTGCCCTGTCGCGCTTGAACGCTGCCGACAACGGAGTGGACACGCTGTTTATCGACGAGGGCTTCGGCACACTGTCTGACGAATGCCTTACCAACGTGATGGACACGCTCGAGGCGCTGCATCAGATGGGCGGACGCCGTGTGGGTATCATCAGCCATGTCGATGAGCTTTCACACCGCATACCGGTGCAGGTGCGTGTGGAGCGTGTCGATGCCACGCGAAGTGAAGTTGAGGTTGTAGACACTTGTGGATATGCCGACTAAGAGAATTGTTCAGGACCCCGATTTCGGACGTATAGAGATACGCACCAACCGGCGCGCGCGCAACATCACAATGCGTCCGAAGGACGACGGGCTGCACGTGACTGTGCCTCCCTACACGTCGCTTGCCTCTGTCCTCAAAGCCATAGAGCCGCATCGGCAGACGCTTCGTGAGGGATGCGAGAAGTTGCGTCCGCGGCTGATTGACCTTGATTTCACAATCGATGCGCCGTGCTTCAAACTGTGTGTCGCCTCGGGCACACGGCAATTTTTCTCGGTGCGGTTTGACGACGACAAGGCAACGGTGTTTTGCCCGCCTGACACTCAGTTCAGCCGTCCGGAAGTGCAGAAGTTGCTGTCGGCAGCCGTTGTCAGGGCAATGAAACGCCGGGCGCAGCAGTTTTTGCCTCCATTGCTCGCCGAACTTGCCTCGATGCATGGTCTGACCTATAAGAAAGTGCGTGTCACTGGAGCGCGGTCGAAATGGGGAAGTTGCACAAGCGCAGGCACAATCAGCCTGTCGTGCTACCTGATGCTGCTGCCTCCACATCTGATGGACTACGTGCTGCTTCACGAGCTGGCGCATACCCGAGAGATGAATCACGGTCAGCAATTCTATGCGTTGCTCAACTCGATGACCGATGGCATGGCGTTGCAGCTGCGGTCGCAGCTGCGTGCTTTCCGTACATCGTTTTAGACAATGGTAAGGAGGGGTAAGGTCTTTAAAGTTTTTAAGGTCCTTAATGATGAAAAAGACGAGCTTGAATAAGATAGGCTGCGGTTCGGAAAAAGAAAATGAACGAGTTCCTTTCTTTTTTGCTCACCTTGCACTATCTTTGTCCTTTGGCTAATTACAGACAAGAATGAAAATATTTACAGCGACAGATATACGTGCCATTGATGCAGCAACGGTGGCTAAAGAGGGAATAGCGAGCATTGATTTGATGGAGCGTGCGGCTTCGGCTGTGGCGTTTGAAATTGTTTCCCGTTGGGTGCCGTCGCAGCGTATCATTATTTTTGCGGGTCCGGGCAACAATGGCGGCGACGCGCTTGCCGTGGCTCGCCTGCTGATTGACCAAGGATACAAGCCGGAGGTTCTTCTGTTCAGAACGAAGGATCTGTCGGACGATTGCACCATCAACCGTCAGCGTCTTGTCGATATGGAATATCCGTCGTTTGTCGAGGTGCAGAAGAAGTTTACGGTTCCGGAGATTTCAAAACGTGATGTTGTTGTCGACGGATTGTTTGGCAATGGCTTGTCGTCCAACCTTCGTGGCGGCTATACGGCATTGGCGAAGCTTATCTATGAGTCGGAAGCGTTTGTCGTGTCGATTGACTTGCCGTCGGGACTGTTTCCGGAGTTTAATTCAACAAATATTCTCAACAATATCGTCCATGCCAACCTGACTTTGACATTCCAGTTTCCGCGTCTGGCGTTTTTCTTCAGAGAGAATGCCAGGTGTTTGGGAGAGTGGAAGGTGCTCGACATCGGTCTTAGCCAGGAGGCTATCCGTCAGACGCCGTCGAACTATTATCTGATTGACCGTGTGGGAGTCAAGGACGGACTGCAGCCGCGCAATCCGTTTGCCGACAAGCACGATTTCGGACGGATGCTTCTTGTGGCAGGTAGTTTCGGAATGGGAGGCGCGGCAGTGCTTGCGGCAAAGGCTGCGTTGCGCACGGGGGTGGGCATTGTCGATGTCCATACGCCGTCGTGCTGCTACATCCCGCTTCAGACGGCAGTGCCTGAGGCCCGTGTGCGTCAGGACAGGGGAAGCAGTTATGTTACAGAGATTGTGCCGGAGAAGAAGTATACGGTTGTCGCCGGTCCTGGACTCGGCACGCATGCCGCAACGGTGTCGGCAATCGATGATTTTCTGCGGCAGGCGGCGTCGCCTATTCTTCTTGATGCCGACGCACTTAACTGTATAGCTGGATTGCGCACTCCAATCAACAATATTCCGCAAGGATCCGTGATAACGCCCCATGTGCGCGAGTTCGACCGATTGTTTGGCGAACATTTTACAGACGAGGAGCGTTTTAACCGTGCGGTCGAGATGTCGAAGTTCTTGAAAATCGTGATAGTGCTTAAAGGGCATTACACGTTTGTGTTTCGCCCAGACGGCAAGGTGTTTGTCAACACCACGGGCAATGCCGGAATGGCTACCGCGGGCAGTGGCGACGTGCTGTCGGGAATCATAGGAGCGCTTATGGCACAGAAATACCGACCCGATGTGGCGGCGTCGATGGGCGTGTTTATCCATGGCTATGCAGGCAATCTGGCTGCGCAGAAGCATGGCGAATACGGGCTTACGGCAGGCGATATCATAGACTGCATAGGTCAGGCAATAAAGGAAATAATGCAATAATAACAATAAGATATGAAGACAATTAAGATAATTGCGCTGGCTGCGGCTTTGACGGCTTCGATGCCGGCATTCGCCCAGGAGACACAGCGGCTCACAGCCAACAAGCACAATGAATACGGACTGATTTATTCGTTGCCTAAAACGCATGTCAACATTGAGGTAGAGGCGGTGCGTACGGTGAAGAAAGCCGGACCTTACTACCGCTACGCCGAGAAGTATCTCGGTGTGAAGAATCCGATTACCGAGGACAGCCAGACGTGGGCTGTCAAGGACGTGCAGATGTCGGCATTCGGTGTGCCCGACAAGGACAGTGAGTGGCTGATGAAATTCAAGGCAGGGTCGTCGCCTTTTGTGGTGCTCGACGCCGCAGGATTGCCGTTGGCAATCAACACCGACCCCGAACGCGAAGTGGTGGAACGCAAACGCAACCAGATGGCAGACAAGAGTGTGCTTGACGGAACAGACTATTCAAGCGTGTTTACGGAGGACATGGTGGCGAGCGAGTCGCTGATGAAGCGTGCCGAAACAGCCGCCGCCAAGATTTTCGAGTTGCGCGAGAGCCGCAACGACCTTGTGAGCGGCAACGCAGACCAGATGCCTCCCGATGGGGCTTCGCTGAAGCTGATGCTTGATGAGCTCAACCGTCAGGAACAGACGCTTACGGCGATGTTTGTTGGCACAACGCAACTGGAGACGCGCGTGGTGCGTTTCGACTATGAGCCGAAGAAGGATGTCGACGGCGAGGTGGTGTTCCGTGTGTCGGACGTGAACGGCATTGTCGACAGCAATGACCTCAGCGGCGAACCTGTATATATCACAGTGAAAACAACGCAAAAGGGCGAGCTGCCTGTCGATGATAAGGGCAAGGAGAAGGAATTGCCAAAGGGCGCGGTGATGTACAACATCCCGGGACGCGCTACCGTGACGCTGACCTATGACGGCAATGTGCTGGCACGCGAACAGATGGAAGTGGCGCAGTTTGGCGTGCAGTTCGGTCTTGATCCAAAGATTTTTGTCGATAAGAAACAGCCGGCGTATGTGGTGTTCCATCCTGAGAGCGGCAGCGTCAAGGAGATTGGTGTGCTTGAAACATCGACTGAAAAATAGAGACTTCGGAAAGGCTTGAAAAAAACATAACGGCGCGCCGACTCGAGTCGGCGCGCCGCAGCCGTTATAGCAGGAATGATTCGCAATTGTCGCGAGTCACGGCATTGAAGTCCGTGCCGGGATAAGCCCTTGAGAAAGTCAACGGGATAGATGCCTTCCGCTTTGGATTCCATTTGAATTCAAAAGCAGAAAGCTTGCCGTCGGTCTCCTCGACATAGTCTATCTCGCTCTTCGCTGTGGTCCTCCAGAAATAACCTTTTGCATACGTTTTTTCATATTGAATTTTTTTCATACGCTCGGAAATCACGAAGTTCTCAAACAAAGCCCCGGCGTCAGTTCTGGAGTCGATTGATTTGTAATTGCTGATTATCGCATTGCGGATTCCGCAGTCCCAAAAATAAATTTTGCGGGAGAATTTCAATTCGTTTCTGAGATTCCGGCTGAACGATCCAAGTCGGAAAACGATGTATGACTGTTCGAGCAAGGAAACGTAAGTGTCGATTGTTTTGGGGTCAAGTCCACATATCTGCGACAACTCGTTGAAACTCACTTCGGAACCGACTTGAAAAGCCAGTGCTTGAAGTAGCTTAATCAATTTCTCGCTCTTCTTTATCTTGTCGAGCAAAAGGATGTCTTTGTAAAGATAGCTGTTGGACAACTCGCTGAGTATGGCGCGTTCATCGCCGGCATTGCACACAACGTCGGGGTAATATCCATAAACAAGTCGTTGCTGTAGCATACGCTTCTCCTCTATCAGCCCTGTGTTGGCCACCATCTCGGCGAACGACAGCGGATACATGCAATATTCAAATTTCCTGCCTGTCAGCGGTTCGTTGATTTTATTTGACAAATCAAAAGAAGAACTGCCGGTGGCTATGACCTGAATGTCTGGAATGTTGTCGGCAATCAACTTGATGTATATGCCTATGTCGGATATGCGTTGTGCCTCGTCGATTACAACAATTTTTTTGTTTCCGATAATTGACTTCAGAAGCGTCGATGTGGCGCCGTCAAACAAATTACGGACATCGGGTTCGTCACCATTAAGCCACAGCACATCGTCGCGGCCGTGCAGCATTTCCTTGACCATTGTTGTTTTGCCTACTTGGCGTGCACCGAACACGATAATCGCTTTGCCGTGCCACATCCGTTCCATTATGGATTTTGTCAAGATTCGGTCTATCATAAGCTGTCAAATCTTTGGTTTTAGGCACAAAACTAAAGATTTTTGGAATACATTCCAAATAAATCATAATATTTTTGGAACGTGTTCCAAATAAATCGCAATATTTTTGGAGTTGGAGGATGTGCGACTGGTTGCAACAAAAAAAATTCCAATCTTCTGAGCCTATCGTGCCGTAATGTCGGCGGATATTAGTAATTTTGTGGCAACAAAAAGAGATATGATTGAAAGGTTAGTAGTAATCGATAGTGTAGACCCCGTTATATTCTATGGGGTGAACAACTCAAACATGCAGTTGATACGCAGCCTGTTTCCGAAGTTGCGCGTCGCTGCCCGCGGCACGCTTATCAAAGTGCTTGGTGATGAGCAGGAAACGGCGGAGTTTGAGAAAAAAATCAAAGAACTTGAAGACTATTGCTCGAAATATAATCAGCTGGGAGAGGAGGTAATCCTCGATGTGGTCAAAGGGAAGCCGCCCAAAGAGCTGAAGATGGACGACGTGATTATCTACGGCGTCAACGGCAAGCCCATCCAGGGGCGTTCAGCCAATCAGCAGAAACTTGTCAAGGCATTTCAGGAAAACGATTTGACGTTTGCGCTCGGACCAGCGGGAACGGGCAAGACGTATGTGGCGATAGCCCTTGCCGTGCGTGCTCTCAAAAATAGGGAGGTGCGCAAGGTGATACTTTCGCGTCCGGCAGTAGAGGCCGGTGAGAAGCTCGGATTCCTTCCCGGAGATATGAAGGACAAGATCGACCCTTATCTGCAGCCTCTCTACGATGCGCTGGAGGATATGATTCCGCAGGCGAAACTGAAGGAATATATGGAAACCGGAGTGATTCAGATTGCGCCGTTGGCATTTATGCGCGGACGTACCCTGAGCGAAGCCGTGATAATCCTCGACGAGGCGCAGAACACCACCACGCATCAGATAAAAATGTTTTTGACGCGTCTTGGCATGAATGCCAAGATGGTGATTACCGGTGACGTGACGCAGATTGACCTGCCCCACACCGTCACTTCCGGACTTGTGCAGGCATTGCGTGTGCTCCGTAACGTCAATGGCGTGGGACGTGTGCAGTTTGAGAAAAAAGACATTGTCCGCCATCCTCTTGTGCAGCGGATAGTGGAGGCATACGAGAAGCACGACGAGGAGCAGAAGGCTTTGCGTCAGGAGCAGAAGGAGCGACGGATAGAAAACAACCGACAATGATTTTATAACATATAAAAGTTTATGGCAACAACATTAGTAAAGACAGATTTCCAATTCCCGGGACAGGTGAGCGTTTATCACGGGAAAGTACGCGATGTGTATGACATCAACGATGATTTGATGGTGATGGTGGCGACAGACCGTATCTCGGCTTTCGACGTGATTCTTCCGAAGGGCATTCCGTTCAAAGGGCAGGTGCTCAACCAGATTGCGGCAACATTCCTTGACGCTACAGCCGACATCGTTCCAAACTGGAAACTTGCCACTCCCGACCCGATGGTCACTGTGGGATTGAAATGTGAGGGATTCCGCGTAGAGATGATTATCCGCGGCTATCTTACGGGCAGCGCTTGGCGCGACTATAAGGATGGTTGCCGTGAGCTTTGCGGCGTGAAACTGCCGGAGGGCATGAAGGAAAACCAGAAATTCCCGGAACCTATCATCACTCCTACCACCAAGGCTGAAGCCGGACACGACGAGAATATCTCTCGCGAGGAAATAATCAAGCAGGGCATCGTTTCGAAGGAAGACTATGAGACGATGGAGCGCTACACGCGCGCATTGTTTGCCCGCGGTTCGGAGATGGCTGCCAAGAAGGGCTTGATTCTGGTTGACACCAAATATGAGTTCGGCAAGCGCGACGGCAAGGTTTATCTCATCGACGAGATCCACACTCCCGACTCTTCACGCTATTTCTATGCCGACGGCTATGAGGAGCGTTTCGAGAAAGGCGAGGCTCAACGCCAGCTTTCAAAGGAATTCGTGCGCCAGTGGCTTATCGAGAACGGATTTATGGGCAAGGCCGGTCAGACTGTGCCTGAGATGACGGATGAATACTGCCAGTCGGTTTCCGACCGCTACATCGAGCTTTATGAGCATATCACCGGTTTGAAATTCCAGAAGGAGGAGCATGCCGACATTGCTGCGCGCATAGAGAAGAATGTGACTGAATATCTCAACTCTTTGAAGAAGTAAAAAAACTCACAAACAGACGGGATGGACTACAAGGCGGAGAAAATTATGCCATACGGCAAAAAAGAGAGCAAGACGCAACAGGTGCGCGAGATGTTTGACTCCATCGCGCCGGTTTACGATTTTATGAACCGCGCAATGACTTTCGGCATCGACAAGCTGTGGCGTCGCAAGGCAGTGGGATTTCTGCGCAGGAAAGACGTGCAGTCGCTGCTTGACGTGGCCACAGGTACCGGCGATTTTGCCATGCTCCTCTGCCGCAAACTGCATCCCAAACGTCTGGTGGGCGTCGACTTGTCGGAAAATATGCTTTCCATCGCCCAGCAGAAGGCGCAGCGCGCCGGTCTTGAGGATGTGATAGAGTATGCCAAAGGCGATTGCCTTGCGCTCGACTTCGGCGACGGTGAGTTTGACGCTGTTACGGTGGCTTACGGTGTGCGCAATTTCGAGCATCTCGAGCAGGGATATGCCGAGATGCATCGTGTGCTCCGTCAGGGAGGCACGCTTTGTGTCATCGAGCTGTCGACGCCGCGCAATCCGTTGGTGCTCTGGTTTTATCGGTTCTATACGCGCAGGCTTATCCCGCTGCTCGGACGCAGCATCTCGAAGGATGCCCGTGCCTATTCCTATCTGCCGGAGAGCATAGCAGCCGTGCCGCAGGGCAACGACATGCTCGACATCATGCGCCGTGCAGGCTTCAATAACTGCACATGCCGCACGATGACGTTTGGCACTTGTTCCATCTATCTTGGAGAGAAATAGAAAAGTTTAAGCAATTAATGTTTTTTACGCGGTTGTACGTCTTGTGATGTGCAGCCGCTTTTTTTGATTGTACAGTTTGGGGGGGATTAGTACCAGTCAACGCCGTTGCTGTAGCTGCTGCGCTTGTCGTATTTGAGGTCGGCAAGAAGCGACGACTTGACGGCGATATGGAAGTTGTAGGATTTGTACGGTCCTACCGGCACGAAGCTTGCGCTCATCGAGAAGCAGTGCAGGTCGCGCGTGATGGTGCAGTTCATGTATGCGAGTTTGTGCGTGTCGAAGTTGTAGCTTGAAGAGAATGTGAAGTTCCAGCCCTTGGTGGGCTGTATGCGGCCGCTGAAGCTAAGGTTCTGAGTGAATTTTCCGCGATAGTCCATCTTCTGCTTGTCAAACTCTCCGTAGCTGTAGTTCACCGAGTAGTTGAGCGTCAGGCTCCAAGGAAAACTCCAATGGGCATATCCATCGCTGTCAAGCTCCAGATTGTCGTCTTTTTTCTGGTTGTTCTGTCTGCCCGTTCCGTCGTCCATCTCGTCCAGATTGTCGTCGGGGGAGTCGGTCTTTTTGGAGTCGGTCGACGAGGATTTCTTCTTGCGCCTGAAAGTGGAGTTGTTGAGCGTGTAGCTGAACGAAGTTCCCGTGCTCGACAGTTTCACCCATCCTTTGTGGGCTTTCCATCGCGGCACGTCGACGCGCACCGGCGCGCCCGACGCATTGAGCTGGTAGGTGTATGGATCCCACGTTGCCGAAAGGTTGAGGTTGAGGTTTTTCACGAGGCGCAGCGAGAGCGACGTGTTGACGTTGCTCCAGCGCAGCGAGTCGGCTGCAAAGTTGTACGACTGCGATATCGTGAAGTTCTCGATGAGGGATATCTTCTTCACGCCAGTGCTGTCCTGGTCGCTTTTCACTTTCATTTCCACGTTGTTTGACAGCGACATGCTCACCATTCCCGTTTTTCCCTGACCCACGGATCCGAAGATGTTGCTGCCGAAGTAGCTGTACTTGCGTTGCAAAGCCCGTCCCTGCTGGTCGACGTAGTCGTAGGTGCCGTAATATCCCCATCCAGGCTGCGAGAAGTCGGGCGAGCCGCTGAACGATATTGACGGACTCATCACGTGGCGAATCATCTGCACCTTGTCGCCGAGGAATTTCATAGGCTTGAAGAAACCGTAGATTTTAGTGTCGAGCGAGACAGACGCATTGAAGTCGAACACGTTGTAGAAGTTGTAGGTTGTGTCCTGCACCTCAGCCGACGCCGCGGGGTCCCATGACCGGCGAATCTTGCGCGTATACATGCGGTCGTTCATCGAGATGCTCGGCGACACGTTGATGTATTGGAAAAGACTGAATGTGGCGGAAACCGGCACGGAATGGCGCATGCCGTTTGCCCAGTCCTTCACGAGGCTTTTCTTGAAAAACTCGTTTTGCTTGGCTGTCAAACTGTTTTGGAACGAACCGGTGTACGACATTTTGATTTTCTCATACCAACGCTCTGCTCCGACCGCGCGTTTGCGCTTGAA
>OLOX01000213.1_pt1 | contig 60335 bp, 55 predicted proteins | sample 1672091 | NCBI WGS metagenome assembly OLOX01 (sample SAMEA3136644, study PRJEB25190) | human gut metagenome | reverse complement strand
ATCCGGTTCAAAGCAAAATCCCTGCTTTGCCTGGCGTTTTGCATACAGTTCCACCAGTTCTTTGGCCACTTTTTCCACAGCACCTTTAACCCTGGATTTGGTCTTTTTCCACTCCGGTGAATTAAGCCGGTTCAACTTCGGTACTTTAGCGTCGTTTCCCGCATATTTTTGCAGCACTTCCAGCGAAGTGGCCGGCACATACAGATTGCTGCCACCGGCATAGGCTACCTTCAGATAGTCCTTGGTGATCTTATCTACCTCAATTTTTTCAATTCCCTGATAGATTCCCAGTCCATGATTTTCATGAACCACATAGTCACCGATCTTTAAGTCATTGAAACTATGAATGGCTGCCCCTTCATAGCGCTTGATCTTTTTCTTCTTCTTTTTGCGCACTCCGCCAAAAATATCGCTTTCCGTCACAACTACAAAACCTACTCCCGGATATTCAAATCCCTTTCGCAGGTTTCCTCTTGTAACCAGGATCTCCCCCGGCTCCAGTTCTCTGGAAAGATCGGCACTATAGGACGCATGAAGATCGTATTCCTGCAGATCCTGACACAGTCTGCGTCCTCTGGTCTCGGATGCCGATACCAAAAGCACCCTGTATTTCTTTTTCTGGTAACGAGCCAGGTCTTTTGCCAGCAGGGCAAAATTATTGTTGTACGACGGTGAAGACTGCACCTGTAAAAAGAACTTACGGTCCACCACCATTTCTTTCATTGGCGTATCCAGCGCCGTCATCAAAACAAGGGGATAACCACCTAATTTGGCGTAAACCGCCGAAGTATCATACAGCACTTCCATCTGTCCCGGCAGGATATATCCTTTTTCCAGCCGGCTGGTCATACTCTCCCTGAATTCGTACTCCACCGCCTGAGCCCGTTCCCGGCACCGGTTCGGTTCATCCAGAAATACACATACATTTTTCCCCTTAAAATAGTCAAAAAATGACACTGTTTCCCTGGCAAAATATCCGATATAACTTTCCAGATTCACCATGCCGTGGTAGGCCTGGAATGTTTCACGGAAGTTTTCCACATTCTGCCGCAGTCTGGCGGCCTCTTCTCTTTTTCCCTGTTCTTTCAATTCACGGCAGTTTTTCTCCATGTCTTTTCCGATCTGATGCAGACCGGCTGCCGCCTCATCTTCCGACAAAAAGATCTCTCCTGCCGGAAAGATCACCACTTCTTCCAGTTCTTCCACCGAACGCTGACTCTGTACATCAATGCTTCGTATAGTGTCTACCTGGGTGTCCCAGAATTCAATCCTCACCGGAGATTCTTCTGTCAGGGGGAAAATATCCACGATACCGCCCCGGACCGAAAACTCTCCTTCCTGTTCCACCTGAGCCGCCTTTTCATAGCCCATAGCCGACAGTTGTTTTTGCAGTTGTTCCAGATCAAATTCTTTGTCCGGCGTTATCTCAATCTTTTGTTTTTCATACTTTTCAAAAGAAAAGCAGTGATCCATACCTGCATCAATGGTAGTGATCACCGTAAGATTTTTTTGCTCTGATAATGCTTTTACTACTTTCAACCGCTCCTTGGCAATGGCCTGTCCATGGACATCGGCACTGTAAAAGATCAGATCCTTGGCCGGATAATACATGGCCTGTCTGTCATACATGGCCATATCTTCCAGCAGTTCTTTGGCGCGGATCTCATTGTAGGTAACAATAAGATTCACCCCTTTTGCCTGCCTGAGTCCGTAGATCATATGAGCCTTCTGAGCATCCATGCCTCCTACCACTTCCAGTGGAGACTCTCCCTGCTCCAGGGCCGTCTTTAGTTGTGTAAATTCTTCCATGTCCCTCAGGGGAGCCAGTAATGTTTCCAAATTATGCCTCATTTCTCTCAATTCTTCTTCCATTCACCTTATTCATGGCACTTTTCATATCTTCCTGGAGCCACGCTAAAAGCCCCTCTTCCGCCAGGGCAAACACATCCCGGAACATTCCATCTTCTTCTCTGGAAAATCTACCCAGCACATGTTTTACCAGATCGCCGCCCTCCGGCTTCTGTCCAACCCCGATCTTAATCCGGGCAAACTCCTGGGTGCCTGTGTGCTGAATGATACTTTTAATTCCATTGTGTCCTCCAGCGCTTCCTTTTCCTCTCATGCGGATCTGTCCCACATCCAGGCTGATATCATCATAGATCACCAGCAGATCTTCTATGTCAATCTTGTAATAATCCATCAATGCCCGCACGCTCTCTCCACTTAAATTCATATAAGTCTGAGGCTGTGCCAACATCACCTTTTCGCCGGCCAGTATTCCCTTTCCTACCAGTGCCTTGCCCTCTCTGCTGTTGACAGGTATATTATATTTGTCACTTAAATATGTAATCATATCAAATCCAATATTATGTCTGGTAGCAGCATACTCTACCCCCGGATTTCCAAGTCCTACGATCAAAAACATAGTTGTTCCTCCTTCATTATGTCATTTTTAAAGTATACCACATCCAAAGTTCCGGAACAAGATAAACGCCACCAGCTGACCTTTCTTCAACTGGTGGCGTTTCCTTTATTCTTCTACTTCCTGTTCACTCAATGCATGCCAATACTCCTCTATGATGGCATCCTGTAGTTTGGCTCTCATCTCACCGTTTATCGGATGAGCCACATCACGGTACTCTCCGTCTGGTGTCTTCTTACTCGGCATGGCAATAAACAAACCTTTCTCGCCTTCGATCACCTTGATGTCATGGACAACAAAGGACTGGTCAAAGGTCACCGACACCACCGCCTTCATCTTTGAGTCTTTGCTAACAACACGAGTACGAATATCTGTGATCTCCATCTTCGTCAACCCCCTTATATGAAATTAAAGTACATAACGATCGTTCTTTTCCAGAATGATCTTTACCTCCTCCGGTGTACCAACATAGTTGGAATTTGCACGGATCGTACCGTGGCTCTCCACTATGCAGTTTTCAATATATGTGTTATCGCCAATATAAACATCATTCAAAATGATCGAATTTTTGATCACACAATTATTTCCGACATAAACCTCTTTAAACAGAACCGAATCCTGTACCTCTCCATTGATGATACATCCACTGGAGACCAGACTGTTGTTCACTTTAGATCCTACATTATATTTTGCCGGCGGCAAGTCCTCGATCTTAGATACGATCGGTGGATATTCATTAAAGAAAAATTCTCTCGTCTTCCGGTCCAGAAAATCCATATTTGTCTGGAAATAAGAATCTACGGCTGTAATATTGCTCCAGTATGAGTGCATCTGATAAGAATAAATCTTTTTAATTCCTTTATACCGGATAAAAATATCTTTTACCAGATCAAAACCGCCTTCTGCCCCGGCCCGCTCGATCATTTCGATAAGTTGACGGCGGCGGACTACATAAACACCGGTAGACACCAATGTTTTGTCTGTCACGATCGGTTTTTCTTCAAACTCTGTTACCAGACCGGTACTGTCTACCGTCACTACTCCAAAACGGGTAGGATCCGGAACCGAGCCTAAGTCCTTTGTAACAATCGTAATATCTGCATTTTTTTCAATGTGGTACTGAAGTACCTGATTCATGTCCAGTTTGTACACACAATCTCCGGAAGCAATGATCACATAAGGTTCATGTGACGCCTTCAGAAAATCAATATTCTGTGCAATGGCATCTGCCGTTCCACGATACCACTGGTTGTTATCGTGAGTCTGGGTCGGCGTAAATACAAACAAGCCTCCCTGCTTACGGCCAAAATCCCACCATTTGGAAGAATTCAGATGCTGTGCCAGCGACTTTGAGTTGTACTGGGTAAATACACCTACTTTATTTATATGAGAATTTGCCATATTGCTCAGGGCAAAATCTATGCTTCGATAACCTCCTGCAATAGGCATCGCCGCAGTTGCCCTTTTGGTTGTCAGTTCTTTCATTCTGCTGCTGGATCCACCAGCCAGGATCAATCCGATTGATTTCATAATAACTCACCTGCCTTTATCAGTGTTTCACCACCTGCCAAGGTGTTATCTGGGTAATCTTCTATAGTTGTCTTGCCCGATATGGCAGTATTTTTCCCGATGGTTACACCATCTGGAATTACTGTGTTGTCTCCTACTGTTACCAGATCAAAAGCGTATACATTTGGTTTTAATTTGTTCACAACGCCTTCCTCTCCGGCACCGAGTACGCAATTGTCCCCAATCACCGAATCCTCTGCAACAATGGTCTTGTCCAAAACCGTATTCTTTCCGATCCTGGTAGAGTTCATAATGATGGAATCTCTTACAATAGCACCTTCCTCGATCACAACATCCGATCCTATCACGGAATTGTGAACCTCACCATAGACCTCACAGCCATCCCCCATGATGGCTTTATCGATCACGGCATTCTTGGCAATATACTGTGGTCTGAGCCACTCATTGCGGGTGTAAATCTTCCAGAACTCCTCGTACAGGTTGAATACAGGGATCAGGTCGATCAGTTCCATATTGGACTCCCAATAAGAACCAAGCGTTCCTACATCTTTCCAGTATCCGTTAAACTCGTAAGCAAATATACGGTCACCTTTTTCGTGACAGTATGGCAGGACATGCTTTCCAAAATCGCATCCTTTTTGATCCCGCAGCTTGATCAACGCCTCTTTTAACACCGGCCAGGAGAATATGTAGATACCCATGGAAGCTAAATTGCTTCTTGGATGTTCCGGTTTCTCCTCAAATTCCAGGATCCTGTGAGACTCGTCCGTAATACAAACCCCAAATCGGCTTGCCTCTTCAATCGGAACCGGAATCGTCGCCATCGTAATGTCTGCGTTGTTGGCTTTATGAAAGTCCAGCATTACCTGATAATCCATCTTGTAGATGTGGTCACCGCCAAGGATCAGAACATAGTCCGGATTGTAATATTCCATATACCGTAAGTTCTGATAAATCGCATTGGCTGTACCGGTATACCACTCACTGCTTGTACTTTTCTCATAAGGTGGAAGAACGGACACGCCCCCAACATTACGGTCCAGATCCCATGGAATACCAATTCCGATATGAGTGTTCAGCTTCAATGGCTGGTACTGTGTCAGTACACCTACTGTATCAACACCTGAGTTGATACAGTTGCTCAATGGAAAATCAATGATTCGATACTTTCCCCCAAAAGCTACAGCAGGTTTTGCTACATTCGCCGTCAAAACTCCAAGTCTTGACCCTTGCCCCCCAGCAAGCAACATGGCTATCATTTCTTTTTTTATCATGTTATCACCCCTGTTGTAAATTTTAATAAAATTATAACATACTTTGATTCATTTGTGAATATTTTGAACAAATAATTTTCCTCAATTAGTATTCTTTTATCCAAAATGCACAAATCAGTTCTTCTTGTATTTTTTCACAGGTGTATATATAATTATAAGTAACTATAATTTTTATCCAAAATAAGAAAGGGGTACCCTATGTACAAAATAGATTTTAATCATCCTTGTCATGTACATTTTATCGGGATCGGAGGCATCAGCATGAGCGGCTTCGCTGAACTGCTTCATTCCTTTGACTTTACCGTTACCGGTTCCGACTGGCACGAAAGCAAGATCACCGATCATCTGGAAAGCCTTGGCATACAAGTAGTTTATGGCCAGAAAGCAGAAAATATTACTGATTCTATCGATTTAGTTGTTTATACCGCTGCTGTCAAATCTGACAATCCGGAAATAGTCCGGGCCAAAGAACTGGAGATTCCTATGATGGAGCGGGCAGCCATGGTGGGCCAGGTTATGAAAAATTATTCCTCTGCCATTGCTATCAGCGGCACCCACGGAAAAACAACGACCACTTCCATCGCATCCCATGTATTTCTGGAGGCAGATCTGGATCCGACGATATCCGTAGGAGGCATACTTCCGGCCATCGGCGGCAATATCCGGGTAGGACACTCCGAGCATTTCATTACCGAAGCCTGTGAATATACCAACAGTTTCCTGAAATTTTTCCCGACTGTCGGTATCATACTGAATATAGAAGAAGACCATATGGACTTTTTCAAAGATCTGGCTGACATCCGCCACTCTTTCCGCAAATTTGCCGAACTGATCCCGGCCCATGGCACCTTGATCATCAACCGGGATATTGATGATTACCAGGAGATCACAGAAGGACTTTCCTGCAAAGTCATTACTTACTCTGTGGACAAAGAGGATGCTGACTTTACCGCCAAAAATATTTCTTTTGACAACGAGTGCCACGGAAGTTTCGACCTGTATGTAAATGGCGAGAAAAAAGAACACTATCACTTGAATGTAGTAGGACTCCATAATGTTTCTAACACTCTGGCCTGCCTGGCGCTGGCTTCCCTGTATGGAATCGGATCCGATACGATCCAGCGGGCACTGACCGCCTTCCATGGCACAGACCGACGCTTCGAGTTAAAGGGTGTAAAGAACGGTTTCACTATTATTGATGATTATGCCCACCACCCAACAGAGATTGCTGCCACCTTAAAGGCAGCCAGGAATTATCCTCATAAAACATTATGGTGTGCTTTCCAGCCTCACACTTACACCAGAACAAAAGCCTTTTTGAAAGACTTCGCCTCTTCACTGGCTCTGGCTGACAAAGTGATCCTGGCTGACATCTACGCAGCCCGAGAAAAAGATCCCGGTGATATTTCTTCTCAGAACATTGCCGATGAGCTGAAAAAACTGGGAAAAGAAGTATTCTACTTCCATAGTTTCGATGAGATTGAAAAATTTATTCTAGAAAATTTAGTCCACGGCGACCTGTTGATAACTATGGGCGCCGGAAACATTGTAGAAATCGGTGAAAATATATTGAAAGCATAAGTTATGCACTTTATCAACAACATTATCCACAATCCGGCACATGAATGGGTTGTGGATAATTTTTTAATAACTTTTTTTGGTTCATATGTTGCTTTTTTGTGATTTTTTTGAAAACCAACGATTTTTCGTTATTTTTGCCCCAATTTTCTACTGAAATAGTACAATCGAACATGTGTTGTCAACATTATCAACATTATTAACAACAATTTTAATCCAAAATTACGCACTTTTTTGTCATTTGCAACTGTTTTTTCTTTATGTTATACTCATCATGCAAATTGAAAGGAATTGTGACTATTATGAGCTTTTTCATTAAATCTACATATAATGACCAATATACAATTTTGAATAACCGGTTTATCGCAGAGCATATGATTCCAGCCAATGGCAACTATGTAAAAGTCTTTCTTCTTTTACAGATGGCCAGCCAGAATAAAGATGCTTTACCGGATTTGTCGGTAGGTGCTCTGGCAGATCTTCTGGAGTGTACGGAAAATGACATTCTCAGAGCCTTGCGCTACTGGGACAAGCATGGTCTGATCTCTCTGGAGCAGAGCGGGGACGAGATCCTCTCCCTTACTATTGGTTCTTCCGGAGCACCGGAGGTCGGAACTTCATCTCATTTTTCCCCGGAAACTGCCGCTTCTCTGGATTCTGCGTCCATCTCTGATGAGACAATTTCCATCCCGGAGACTCCTGTTGTTTCAGAAGTGCCGGCAGAACCCGTATCCAGAGTGACAGAAGAGACTTCGCTGCCGCCACGGCAGAATTATTCGCCTTTGCAGGCAGAAGCCTTTTCCAATGACGTGGAGATCAAGAAAACTATTACAACTGTAGAACAACTTTTGGGAACCACCATATCCCCTTCTCATTTACAGAACATACTTTATTTCATGTGTGATGTAGGTTTTTCTTCCGACCTGGTATGTGCCATGTACGAAACCGCTGTCAATAAAGGCAAAAAACAGGTTAAGTACATTGAGGCCATTGGTATTAACTGGGCCAAAAAAGGAATAAAGACACGGGAAGAAGCACTGACAGAATCCCAGGATTACAACACAGCCTACCTTCTTGTACGCAAGGCCTTTGGCTTTAAGCGCAGCCTGGCGCCGGCAGAAACTACCATTGTAGACGAATGGTGTAAGTACAATTTTGACAGCACCATCCTGGAAGAAGCCTGCAAGCGCACTGTTTTGCAGACAGGCGAAACAAATTTCCATTACGCCGGCAGTATCTTGAAGAAATGGCATGAGCAAAATGTCACCTGTCTTCAGGATATCGAAAAACAAGATCAGGCTTTTAAAGAAAAGAAAAAAGAGAAAAAGGAAAAACCTCGTTCTCACGGACGGAACCAGTTTAACCAGTTCCCGCAGCGTGATTATTCACAAAAAGAAGTATCCTCTCTGGAAAAACAGCTTCTTCAGGGGAACCGGTCCTGATCATAAAGGAGGTATAGCAGGCACTTATGAAACTTACTAACAGCCAGTTTGATGAGATCATGTCCATCTATTATAAGCGACAGTTCCAATGTCAGAATACAGAGCGTATGCGCCTGGATGAGATCCACCGCCAGATTCCTGAATACCGGGCACTGGAGCAGCAGATTTCAGAACTTTCCCTGCAGCACGCCCAGGCGAAACTGCAGCGTGGACAGAACACCGGAGATCTGGAGCAGCAGATCCGGGAGATCACAAAGCAGAAGGAAGATCTGCTGACCAGCCACGGCTATCCGGCCGACTATCTGCAGCCGGTTTATGTATGCCCGGACTGTCAGGACACCGGATACATCGGTACTGCCAAGTGCCATTGTCTGGAAAAAGAGATCGTGACCTATCTCTACTCCCAGTCCAATCTCCAGCAGATTCTGGAAAAAGAGAATTTTGCCCATTTCAGTCTGGACTTTTACTCCGACGATTATACGGAAGAATCCACCGGACTAACACCGAGAGAGAATATGAAAAACATTCTCAATACCGCCAGAGATTTTGTCAAAAACTTTGACACCCAGTCAGACAATCTGCTGTTATATGGCAATACGGGCGTAGGCAAGACATTCCTTGCTAACTGTATCGCCAAAGAACTTTTAGATCAGTCTCATACAGTTGTTTACTTGACTTCTTTGAAACTATTTGATATTTTAGAAGCGTACAAATTTGACCGTGATATGCCTTTTGACGAAAAAAACGCCACGGTTGCCTATATTCTGGACAGTGATCTGCTTATTATTGACGATCTGGGAACCGAATTAAACAATGGATTTACTTCATCCCAGCTGTATCACTGTATTGATACCCGCCTCAATCATCGTCACTCAACTATTATTTCTACCAACCTATCTTTTGATGATCTGCGGGACGACTACAGCGAGCGGATTTTTTCCCGCTTGACAAGTAATTATACCCTGTTAAAATTAACAGGTGATGATATACGCCTGAAAAAGGCAATTATGCAACGCAACCTTAATTCTTAATTTATTCTGGAGGAAAAAACACAATGAGTCAAAAAGATTTAACAAAGATTATCCCTTATGGTGACCTTGCCATCATCCCTTTGGAGAGCAGCCGTCCCATCGGCGAGAAAGTAGATGCTTACATTGCCGGATGGCGCACACAATCTGAACCTGGTTCATCCATCCATTTCACCAACTACAAAAAGGAATCCTACATCATTGATGCTGTATGTCCTAGATTTGGCTCCGGTGAAGCAAAGGGAATTTTGAACGAGTCAGTCCGTGGTAAAGATGTATATTTATTGGTAGATGTCTGTAACCACAATCTCTCCTATACAGTATGCGGCCAGGTCAACCATATGTCACCAGACGACCACTACCAGGATTTAAAACGAATGATCGCTGCTATCAGTGGTAAGGCAAGAAGAATCACTGTTATCATGCCATTCCTTTATGAAAGCAGACAGCACAAGCGCAGCTCTCGTGAATCTTTAGACTGTGCTCTTGCGCTTCAGGAATTGACCAATATGGGCGTCGATAATATTATCACTTTTGATGCACATGATCCTCGTGTACAGAACGCGATTCCGCTGAAAGGTTTTGAGACCGTTCAGCCTACCTACCAGTTTATCAAAGCATTGCTTGCGAATGTAGATGATATTCATATGAACAGCGAGAGTATGATGATCATCAGTCCGGATGAAGGTGCTATGGGCCGTGCTATTTACTTCGCCAATGTTGCCGGCACAGATGTGGGTACTTTCTATAAGAGAAGAGATTATACCAAGATCGTAGAAGGACGCAACCCTATCATTGCTCATGAGTTCTTAGGCTCCGATGTTGCCGGCAAAGATGTGGTTGTTATTGACGATATGATTTCTTCCGGTGAAAGTATGATTGATGTTGCCACTGAATTAAAACGCCGTAAGGCAAATCGTATTTTTGTTGCTTCTACCTTTGGTCTGTTTACCAACGGCCTGAAAAAATTTGACGAAGCTTATAAAAGCGGCCTGATCTACCGTGTTATGACTACAAACCTTGTATATCAGCCACAGGAACTTCTTGAGAGAGAGTATTACATCAATGTAGATATGAGTAAATACATTGCTTTGCTCATTGATACTTTGAATCATGACTGCTCTATCGCAGAGTACCTGAATCCTACTGAGCGTATCGAAAAGATCCTCAAGAAATATCATCAGAAATAAATTTCTTAATTATGATTGCATTTACCCATCGGCATATATGCCGGTGGGTTTTTATTTTCATAAAAAAAACCAGCCACAGATGCGGGATCTTCCTCATCCATGACTGGTTTTCTTTTTATTCTTATTGCTCTGTGTTTGGATCCGTAGTGTCAGTTCCACCGTCACCACCGGTATTATCCTGGTCAGGCGGTTCTGTGGCCGCCTGTTCCGGTTCTGCTGTCACCGGAGCATCTGTAATCGTCGGAGCATCCGTAACGGCAGCCGGTGCTTTCGTCGCCTGACTGTCACTTGGATCTGTATCTACATCATTGTTGTCATCTGGATCCGTATCTACGGAAGACTGATCCTTATCCGAACTGGATGAACTACTGCTGTCCTTGGAAGAGGAGTAGCTTCCACTGCTGCTGCCACTACTTCCTGTACCGCTGTAAGTACTGGATAAAGTGAATTCAAACTGTTTTACCGGCAGTTTTTCATGAATCGCATCCATGTACTGCTTCCAGGTCCGTCCCGGATAACTGGATCCGTACAGATCTGACACTTCTTTTGGTGAGTCGTATCCTACCCACACAGCCGTTGTATAATACGGTGTAAAACCGCAGAACCATCCATCTTTGTGATCATTTGTAGTACCGGTCTTTCCGGCACAGGCAGTTCCGTTGTTCAAGGACAGGCCTCTGGCCGTTCCGCTTGTAAAGACGCCTTTCAGAATATCTACCATGGCATGGGCCGCATCTTCATCATATATTTTTTTCTCTTTGATGCTGTCGTCAATGATGACATTGCCATCTGCATCCTGGATCTTTATGATACAGGTAGGTTCTCTGAACTTACCGTCATTGGCCAGCGTAGCATAAGCGGAAGCCATCTCCAGCGAACTGGCACCATAGGTAAGTCCCCCCAGTGCCGCCGAATCATGATAATCGGATTTAACGAGCTTGGTAAAATGCATTTCCTGCAGATAACCAAGACCAACTTCCGGTGTCAATTTATCAAACAACTGCCATGCCACCGTATTCAGGGAATGTTCTACTGCAAACCGCAGTGACACATAACCATAGTAGCGGCCGTCGGAGTTTGACGGACCTCCATTGAATTTATGGTCGTATACCGTAGTCCTGGCGGTACTGCCCCGCTCCAGAGTCGGGGTATATACGACTAGTGGTTTGATGGAACTTCCCGGCTGACGGAACGACTGATAGGCACGATTCAGGGAGTACCCTTCCGTTTCCTGGCTGCGGCCGCCTACGATGGCCACCACGCGGCCGGTCTTATTGTCAATACTGACTGCCGATCCCTGCATTTTGTATACGCCGTCATCTGTTTTTTCCTTAAAGGATGCCAGATTATCGTCCACTGCCTTCTGCAGTTGTTTCTGCTTAGTAAGATTAATGGATGTGTAAATCCTGTATCCTTTATTTAAAAGCATCTGCTGCGCTGTTGCATAGGCATCTTCATATTCTTCCTCGTAGTCCTTTTTCTTACTGTCTGAACTAAAGGAATACTGGAAATCAAATCCATTGTATTTCATCAGCGCCTTGGTTGCTGAATTGGTTATAAAAGTCTGGATGTAGTTTCTCTTTGTTACCTTCTGTATATTAAGCTTAATCTCTTCATTATAGGCGTCATCATACTCTACCTGGTTGATCACGCCGTCCGACAGCATCTGATCCAGAATACGATTTTTACGCTTCAGCGTGTTGTCCATATTCTTTTCCGGATTATAGAGATTGGGGTTGTTAGGGATCGAACACAGGAAGCAAATCTGGGCCAGAGACAGATCCTGACAGCTCTTGCTGAAATACCCTTTGGCTGCCGCCTCGATTCCATAATATCCATTGGCAAAATATACGGAGTTTAAGTAAAACTCTAAAATTTTTGTTTTTGAATATTTTTTCTCCAATTCCCGGGCGATAAAAATCTCCTTGATCTTTCGCTCATAGGTCTTGTCCGTGTTCAAAAAAACACCTCGTGCCAGCTGCTGGGTAATGGTAGAGGCACCCTGTTTCTTTTCTCCGTTATTTTTAATCAACGCTACAGCAGCACGAAAGATTCCTTTCATATCAATTCCATCGTGCTGATAAAACTTCTTGTCTTCTGTTACAAGGAATGCATCCTGCACATATTTAGGAATTTTATCGATAGTGAGATAATAGGCATCTTTATCGCCTTTCAGCACGGCCAGCTGCTTGCCTTTTTTGGTATAGGCTATGGTAGTTTCAGAACTACGGAATGTATCTTCCGTAGACTGGGCAACAAGTTCTTTCGCTTCCTGCTGCATACCGATCACTTCGTCGCCGTATTTGAGGTACAAAAACAAGCCGCCCCCAAGCACAGTCAGAAGAATGACCAAAATAAGGATCTTTACAACCAGCCAGAATTTTCTATGTTTCTTTATCTTTTTACTCTTTGCCATTGAAACCTCCATTCACTATATACGAATATATCGTCTGCCTTTGGTTATCTTTGCAAGATGCAGTGCCTCTTCGGCCTCATCCATGAAACTGACAACATCCACTGCCCCCTGTCGCACAACAGCTGCTCCGCTGCAGGTAGTAGTAAGATCTGCAATCTGGTATTTTTTCTTTTCCATGTCATCTAAAATATGAAGAATAGCATCATCAATTTCTTCCGGCTGTGCATTGTTAAAATACAGCATCATTTTGCCATCTTCTATCTGATCAAAAATACACTGGGACCCCAGCCGGATATCAATCAGATCAATAAGACAATTCATAACTACATCGCCACAGGCCACGCCATTATTCTTCACAATACTACGAAAATGATCGACCGCGATCAGCACCAGCTCATGACAGTCATCCAGTTCTGATACGGCAATCCGGTTCTGAATCTGGTTTTTGATTCCATGATACACATTCTGCAGTGCCGGCTGCTGGCTTTCTGCCGCCTTCCGGCTAAGTACTTCGTCATGTATATTTCGGATTCTTCCCACAACCCGCTTAATATTTCCACTTTCATCTGCAATACTATTATAGACAATATGATGCCACTCATATCCATGTCCGGATATACTACTTAAATACTCAAAACTTCCCCGGGTCTTATGCCTTCTTGCCTCTTCCAGATGCCCTATAAACTCATCCATGAAATCCGGATGGATAATTGGATTATTCTTAAGTTCCCTGGAATAGTGGGCAATCCTTTTACGAATCAGTTCTCCGTCCATTTCTTTAAACGAATAACACATAGTATCTTTATCAAAATCAACTTCAAACAAAATCTCATTGGAAGTCTCTTCCAGCAGACGATACCTCTCATTCTGAATAGCCAGTTCCGTCTCCAGTTTCTGCAGACGGGACACATCCTGGATCAAAGCCGCCAAAACATTCACATCTCCACGGCTTTCAATGAGTCTGCCACGGATCCAGATCCGTCCGGCAGCCTGTCCCGGCATATCATAATTCACAAAACTATCCATAATACCGTTTTTTTTGATCATCTGTTTCGTAAGCTGCAGTATATGATCATAGTCTTTCTGGGACACGATATGCCGCAGATTGATGCGCTTAGGCTCATACTGCTCCGCCTTTTTTCCAAAAATCAGTGCATAAGCACCTTCGTTAATATAAACAGTCCGAATCTCGTCACCCTGCACCTCAAAAATACCGATGCCTCCCTGGATCAGATTTCCAAATGTATCCATAAACGGCTGAAAGGATTCTATTAATTCGGCCGTTGTCTCTTCCTGCTTGTACATCCCTTCACCTCCTGCAGTCTGTGCACATTATATATCATTTTATTTTATCTTGCAAAGTATTTCTTCGTGTATCCGTCTCGCCCGGTGGGCCCAGGTATGGCTTTCTGCCGCTGTTTCATAGGCAGTCTGCTGTATATGCTCCCATTTTTCCCGGTCGCCAAGCAGCAGCTTTATCCTCTCCGGCAATTCCTCCAGTTTGTCCAGTTCGTAGATACAGAGATCCTCGCCCACTTTCATGTTCTCTTCAAAATAGAGGCTCCAGTCCGTGAAACATACAGCCCCGTTTAGCATAGAATTAAAGACGCGGTCGTGGGCCCCTTCCTTAAACCAAGGCATCACATTCAGGGAAATCTTGGCCTGACTAATGGCCTTGAGGCATCCATATGAATCCTGCAGCCTGCCATTGATGATGTTCTCCGGATGGCGGCAGTCAAGCAGATCCCATCCTGCCCCAAAGCAGGCAACTTTCAATCCGGCATCCACCAGTGTCTTTACCACTTCTCCCCGGAAATAATGGCGTACATACAGATCGATCATAATCATGTTGGGCAGATTCTCCTTAATGCCCTCTTCTGTTATATCCTCCACCTCGTTACGAAGATGTTTCACGATCCCTTCTGTCATTTCCATGTGGGGATGCTCTATGAAATCCTGTATGATTCCCATATAAAACCGAGTATATTCATCATTGATCCGCCGGATCACTTTGTCAAAATTCCCCGGCGGCGTATAATTTCCGGTAAAAACCACATCATAAGGCCGCTCGTCCCAGGATGGCAGTGTGTCTTTTTTCCATAAGGAAGTGCCTGCCAATGGCAAAAATGGTCCTCTTTTGATCTCCGGAAAGTACTTTTTCAGATATCTTTCATGCTCTCGGTCAATGGAAATCTGCTGATAATCCTTTGGCAGATAAGGAACAAATTTGTGGTAATAAAACGGATGATCCACCACAATGTTGATAAAAGGTATGTTCCTTGCTTCAAAAAAGTTAATGCCCTTTGCATCCGTCAAATAGGACTCTCCACTGCAGCCTTCAAAGTTAAAACTAACTGCCGCCGTTATGCCGGGTACGGCAAAGGCCATCAGTTTTGACAAGCTGTCATACTCTTTACACTGGTCAAAATAAAACACTTCATATCCCAGTTTTTCAAATGTGGCTCCCATTTTTACACTAAAGTACCACAGTGTTTCGATTCCGTTGGTAAACATAACCAGTCTGCGGATCAAATCTTTCACCTTCTTTGATAAACTCTATTCTTCCTCTTCCGGCAGTGCCAGTTTCTGCTCTACCATTACTTTTTCTTCCAGACAATGGAACACATCCTCTACTGTCTCTTTTTTCAGTTTTGGCGAGATCAGACTTACCACCGGTACGATCACAAGTCCTGCCACCATGGCGAAGGCTCCGGCGTTGATGGGTGATGCGATAAACCGGAAAAACATATTTGCCACTGTGATCCCTACGCCACAGATAAAACTGGCCCAGACCGCTGCTCTGGTAACCCCTTTCCAGTACAGTCCATATAAAAACGGTGCCAGAAACGCTCCTGCCAGTGCGCCCCAGGAAATACCCATAAGCTGGGCGATAAAGGCCGGAGGATCCAGTGCGATCACAACAGAGATCAGGATAAAGCCTGCCAGCAGCACACGCATCCATACTAACTGCTGTTTCTCATTCATTTTTTTCACAAAAAGAGGCTTGATAAAATCCAGTGTCAACGTGGAACTGGAAGTCAGCACCAGGCTGGATAAAGTAGACATGGACGCCGACAAAACCAGCACGATCACAATTCCGATCAGGATGTCCGGCAGAGAGGACAGCATAGTAGGAATGATGGTGTCGTATTTTACCGTTCCATCCACTGCTTCTTTTACACCGGAGATCCGGCTGAAGCCGCCCAGGAAATAGCATCCGCCGGATACTACAATGGCAAACAAGGTAGAAATGATGGTTCCCGTATGTACTGCCTTTTCGTCTTTAATGGCATAGAACTTCTGGATCATCTGAGGCAGTCCCCAGGTTCCCAGAGAAGTAAGGATCACTACACCAAACAAGTTGGCCGGATCCGGTCCCAGAAAGGAAGCGTACGCTCCCGGCATAACCGAGCTTGGCACCTGTGCCAGTTCCTTGACCGCCGCCATAAATCCACCGTGTCCGCTGAGTACGGCTGCGATCACCGCTACGATACCAAACAGCATGATGATTCCCTGGATCAAGTCATTCCATGCAGTAGCCATATATCCACCTATGATCACATACACACCTGTCAGCACCGCCATTACTACCACACAGATCCGGAAATCTACATCAAATGCCATACCGAACAGGTAGGAAAGTCCGTTGTATACCGACGCCGTGTATGGGATCAGAAAAATAAATGCGATCACCGATGCCGCGATCCGCAGGCTCTGGCTGTCATACCTTTTACCAAAAAAGTCCGGCATGGTCATAGAGCCCAGATGCTTACTCATGATCCGGGTGCGCCGTCCTAAAACTACCCAGGCCACCAGCGAACCAAGTACTGCATTCCCAATACCGATCCAGGTAGATGCCAGACCATATTTATATCCAAACTGTCCGGCATATCCTACAAATACAACGGCTGAGAAATAAGAGGTTCCATAGGCAAACGCCGTCAGCCACGGGCCCACCGACCGTCCTCCCAATACAAATCCATTTACATCTGTTGCATGTTTTCTCGCATAGACTCCAATTCCCATCATGACCCCGAAAAACAGGATCAAAAGTATAATTTTTACTGCCATCTTCCTTCTCCTTTTAGTTTTCTTTGTCCTTTAACAGAGCGTTATATACATCCCTTTTGGATACGCCCCGGTCCTTCGCCACCTGCTTCATGGCACTTTTTTTGTCCATTCCCTGGTCAAGATACTGCTGCATATGCTCTGTCAGCGGAATTTCCTTCCACTGATCCTGTCTTTCTTCCCGCAGTTTCTCCTCATCGGCCCCATCCAGTACCAGGACAAATTCACCTCTTGGCGGATTCTCTGTATAAAAAGCCAGTGCCTCCTCCATGGTAAAATGCAATGCTTTTTCGTGTTTTTTTGTCAGCTCCTTGCAGACAGCAATTTTCCTCTGGCCCCCTACAACGCCTTCCAGCACTTCCAGCGTTTTCAACAGCCTGTGGGGTGCCTCATAAAAAACGGTAGTGCAGGTGGTGTCAGCCAGCCGTGCCAGCACACTTTCCCGCTCCTTTTTATCTGCGGGCAGGAACCCTTCAAAAGTAAATCTCCTCGCCTTCATGCCTGAAAGAGTCAACGCCGTGATCACCGCCGCCGGTCCCGGCAGGGAAGTAACCTGGATCCCTGCCTCATAACACGCTCTGGCCAGATCTTCACCGGGATCTGAAATAGCCGGTGTTCCGGCATCCGTTACCAGTGCTATGGTCTCTCCTTCCAGCATCCTCTTAATAAGGACCGGTGTTTTTTCCATTTTGTTGTGTTCATGGTAACTGGTCAGCGGCGTCCGGATCTCATAGTGAGTCAGCAGTTTTCTGGTCTGCCTGGTATCCTCCGCCGCGATCACATCTGCCTCCTGCAGGATCCGCAGGACCCGCAGCGTTATATCTTCCAGATTCCCAATGGGCGTCGCACACAAGTACAACATGCCTGCCATGTGCTTTCGCCTCCTTTCTTAATCGTAGTAAATATGCCGGATCTGTTCCATATAATCTCCCTCATCATCATATACGATCAAAGGCGGCTCTACCGTCAGCTGGGAATTACCTCCCCGCACTCCTTCGATCAGTACCATGTTTGGTTCTTTGTCTTTCTTTGGATAGACAAGCTGCATCCGCTTAGGCTGCAGTTTCGCTTCCACCATATCATGAAGTATCTCCGCCAGCCGGAAGGGACGATGTACCATGTAAAAATGTCCTCCCGGTTTCAATAACTTTGTAGCCGTCTCGATCCACTGTTTCAGGCTGCACGCCACCTCATGTCTGGCGATGGCTTTGTGGTCCCCGGGATTTTTCAACCCATGGGCATCCATCAGATAAGGCGGGTTGCTGGTAATGACATCAAAGGATGCCTTGGGAAAAATCTCTGTCCCTCTGCACACATCCCCCGTGATGATCTCCACCTTGTCACCAATGCCATTCCATGCCACACTGCGCCCGGCCATCTGGGCTACATCCGGCTGGATCTCCAGACCGGTAAAACTTTCCCCCGGCCAGCGGCTGTACATAAGGATCGGGATCACGCCATTGCCGCATCCCAGATCCAGACATTTCTGCCCTTCCTCTACCCTGGCAAACCAGGACAGCAACACCGCATCCATACCAAAACAAAACCAGGACGGATTTTGTATAATTCTCAATCCGTCCCGCTGTAAATCATCCAATCGTTCACCGGGCATTAAAACCGGTTTCTCTGAAGGCATTTTACTCATCTAACTTAGATTTTCCTTCCTTTTTTTCCATTGCTTCCAGCTTTTTCAACTCTTTGTCATGCTTTGCCTGAATTTTTTCCTTCGGGCCGCGGGTGCGGAATGACAGCTCGGAAACATCATAATCCCTTACTTCTTTTTCATCGTTATCCATTGTAACGATTACCTTTACCCGCTGTTTCAAAACACTGACACTCTGTACTTCCCCTGGCAGCCCCTCTGGGGTTTTAACACGGCTTCCCACATTCGGCAGATGGCTGTTCAGTTCCTCGTAAGCCTCTTCCTCATTTTTCAGGCAGCACATAAGACGGCCGCACACACCGGAAATCTTAGTGGGGTTCAGAGACAGATTCTGCTCTTTAGCCATCTTGATGGATACCGGCACAAATTCTGACAAATAACTATGGCAGCACAACGGTCTTCCACAGATTCCGATTCCTCCCCGGATCTTTGTCTCGTCTCTGACACCGATCTGACGCAGTTCAATACGGGTGCGGAACACGCTGGCCAGATCTTTAACCAGTTCACGGAAGTCAATCCTTCCATCCGCTGTAAAATAAAACAAAAGTTTATTGTTATCAAATGTATACTCTGCCTCGATCAGTTTCATCTCCAGTTTGTGCTTGTGGATCTTCTGATAGCAGATACGGTACGCTTCCTTTTCTTTGCGCCGGTTTTCCGCCTCTTTTTCCTCATCCTCTTTGGTTGCCACCCGGATGATGGGCTTTAACGGTGCCACGATCTTTTCTTCTTCCATCTTGCGGTTCGGCAGTACAACCGTACCGATCTCCACACCTTTAGCCGTTTCTACAATGACGAACTCACCGCGCTTTAATTTATGTTTACCCGGGCTGAAGTAATATACCTTGCCCGCCTGTCGAAACCGGACTCCTATAATTTCTTTCATGTTCGGTTTATCCTCCTTATCAATTTTTCAATGCCATAAGCATCAATTCCATGGTGACTTCGAAATTCACATTGGCTTTCAGGCGCACCTTCGCCTTTTCAAAGGCCTGCATAATATGCTCGATCTGCTCGTAACCACGCAGGCTTGCTTCTTTTGCGATATTCGTTGACTCATCCTGAAAGATCAACTGATTTATATTTTTAGTAGCCTTAAAAATTAACACATCCCGGTACCACAATTCCATCAGATCAATATAATCCCTGACTTCATCTTTTCTGGTTCCCAGTTCTTTGATATTTTCCAGCATATCATTGACTGTCATGTCCTGTACATGTCTGAGAAGATTCAGTATCATATCTTTTGTCTCAATAAAATCTTCTGATTTGGCATAGCGCATTGCCTTTCCCAGATTCCCCTGGGCGAAAGCCGCACTGGCCTTAGCCAGATAATCCGGCACCTGTCCCTGGGTTCTCAAAAACTCTTCCACGATGGAATTGCTTAACGGTCTGAATTCCATGATCAGACAGCGGGACTGGATAGTTGGAAGCAGTGCTGTGATATTACTGGTCAAAAGGATCACTACTCCGTATTCCGGCGGCTCCTCAATGGTTTTTAACAATGCATTCTGAGCCTGCTCGTTCATTTTTTCTGCTTCCGGAACAATATATATTTTGTATGGACTGGCAAATGGCTTGATATCCATTGTATTGCAGACCTGTTCCCGGATCTCACTGACCGTTATGAGATTAGCCTTCTCATGCTGCACCCAGATCACATCCGGCTGGTTGCCCGACTCAAACTGATGACAGGAAACACACTCTCCACAAGGCTTTTCTCCCTGGTTCTGGCACTGCAGTGCCGCTGCAAATGTCTTTGCCATATTCTCTTTTCCTACACCGGTCTCTCCCTGAAATATATATGCGTGAAACGGCTTGTTTTCTCTGACTGCCGTCTGCAAATGATCTTTAATCTGTTCATGTCCCACGATTTCTGAAAATTTCAACATATTGTATCGCCACCTTTTTATGTGATTATATCTAACAATAAGCCACGGATCTCGTCTACCTTGTCCAAGATTGCAATGGCATCTTTTTCATCTTTGATCAGCTCTCCCGCCAGTTCATCCAGCACTTCATCCACCCGTTTGATCATTCCGTACACCCGGTGTCGTCCTCTCCGGTCCAGAAAATTCTCACGGCTGAACTTGTGGGAACGGTTTACAATTTCATTCATAAACTCTTTGATCAGCTTGCGGTAATGCTTCATATCCCGCACATCCATGTGTTTCCCCAGTTTTTTCCCCTGCATGGTAATCTCTTCCATCATGACCTGCAGTCTGGCCGCCAGGCCATCCTCTTCAATGGAACTCATGAGGGTAAATTTAAAATCTTCCGCAGGAGCCTGATTCTTCTGCGTACCACTGGTCTGATTTACCTGCTGCATAGGATCGATCCGAATATCCATAAGCTCCTCCTTGTTCCAAAACTACTGATAAAACCCATTTCTTCCGCTCTTTCTATCTTACCATGCTTCCGGTATTTTATCTACCTTTTTTTAGCAGGCTGCGGATTTGCTCCAGGGCCACAGAAAGGTCCGTATTATCTATCCAGTCTGTGATTTCCAGTGTCCTCAGTTTTTCCCCGGAAAAATCTTCCTCATCCGCCAGAAAGCGCCGGCAGACCTCTGCCACACAAGGTGACGGCTGTTCTTTTTCCCTGGCAAGGCTCCGCTCCATCCGGAGAAAATCGTCTACCGCAATGTAAACCGGAACTACCTTGTCCTTTCCGTAATAATCCCGGATCTTCTCATACCCTTCCAAAGTAGAGATCATACAGCAGTCTCCCTGCTCAAAGTCGATCTGCCCGTCGTCTGCGGTAAAATAATACCAGGGTCCCTGCACTGTCTCATAACAACGGCACTCAATGATTCTGCCCTGCTGCCTCATGTCATTCATAGTGTCCTCACTGACAAAATGATAGGCTACACCCTCTTTTTCTCCCTGTCTTACCGGTCTGGTTGTATATGGGACTACCTGCTTTAAGGCCGGATCTTCTTCCAATATCTTCTGAAACAGCGTATCCTTTCCGGCTGCGCTTTTTCCCATAAAAATATATAATCTGCCCACGATCGTGACTCCTTTACTCTTTTAACACCCGCAGGTTCGACACCCTATCGTCCGCCGTTCCTGTCAGGTTTAATCTTTTCTCTTTCGCCTCAGAAATCTGCCCCAGAACATGGAGATCGATCATCTCCCCCGGCACTACAAACGGAATACCCGGCGGATACACCATAATGTACTCTGCTGACACTCTGCCACAGGCTTTCTCTATCGGTACTTCCTCCCAGGGGCCATTCATGGCCTCATAGGATGAATATTTCTTTTGTGGCAGCACAGAACCTGTCTCATGCATGTGAGGTTCGCTTTCAGAAAGAGTCTCATCCATATCTGAAAGTGCCTGCATCAGCCGCTCCAGAGATGCCTCCGTGTCTGCCACCGTCGTCATGGCCAGCACATACTCTGCGGCCACCATCTCTATTTCTATATTATACGAATTTCGCAGTCTTTCTGCAAGTTCTGTGGCCGAGATGTCCGCTTTTCCGGTATAGATCACAAGTTTTCCCGGTTCCTTGAGCCGGTGATGCCACAGGGACAGATGCCGCCACCGCTTTGCCTCTTCATAAAATTGCTCAAGCCTTTTCACATAGGCACAAAAAGCCGGCTTCCCTTCCTGTTCCAGCCAGTCCATGCACTGTGCCACACTGGCCATCAATACATAAGATGGGCTGCTTGTTTCGTAAATATCCAGATAACGCCGGATCTTCTCTGCCGCTACCCGGTCACTGCACCGGTGCAGCACCGCTGTCTGGGTCAGGGCCGGCAGTGTTTTATGAAGGCTTTCGATCACCAGATCTGCCCCTTCCTCCATAGCAGTTTTCCATCCCCTCATCCAGTTCAGATGAGCGCCATGAGCCTCGTCCACTACAAGGGGAATCTGATATCGGTGGACTATTTCTGCTATTTTGCCCACTTCCGACACTACCCCTTCATAAGTAGGGGAAGTAAGGATGACGCAAGCCGCATTTTCATGAGTTTCTAATGCCTTTTCCACCTCTTCCGGCGGACACTGCAGTGCCGCTCCCGTCTGGGGATCAGTCTCCGGCTGCAGATACACCGGCTCCAGTCCCAGCAGATAGATCCCGTGGTACACCGACCGGTGGCAGTTTCTGGCCACCAGAACCTTGTCTCCTTTTTGGCAGCACGCCGACATGGCCGCCAATATTCCGCAGGTACTGCCATTTACCAGAAGATAACTTTCTCTGGTTCCATACATATTCCGCATCTGATCCACCAGCCGGCGTATCCGTCCCTCCGGGTGGTGAAGGTTGTCCGTCCCCTCCACCTCCGTCACATCCAGTCCGTAAGGATCCTCCATAGAAAAAGGAGGCTGTCTCTTATGCCCCGGCATGTGCATGGGAAGCCGTCCGCTGTCCCGGTATTGTAAAAGAAATTCATAAAGATTCATATAGACTCCTATTCTGGCAGACCCCTGCGGGCCCTCTGCAACACAAAAGTGACATCCCACAGGATGTCACCTTCTATCTGGTATTTTTATCAATTAGAAACTATAGTTATACATCATTGGGGTTGATACACCAATAATCATCACTACTACAACTAAATAAATCAACATCAATGCACTCAAAATAATACCGATGATACCACAGATCATACCCGCCTTCGTAAAACTGTTGGCATGACCCAGATCGTTTTCTTTTTTTGCAAAAATGCAGGCAATAATTCCGCAAATGATTCCCGGAACACCATATAAACAGCATGTCACTATTGAACAAATTCCCAAGACCATGGATGCTATAGAATAGCCTGACGGTTTGCCGGGTTCCGGCTGTGGAACTGGGTTTGGATTACCCTGTGTATTATTTCCATAATAAGAATTATTCATTTCTTCATTCATCATTCTTCCTCCTTCTATCAATACAGAACAAGAAAAAACAGCAACGGCAAACTGCTTTTGCAGTTCCCCGCCTGCTGTCCGTTTTTCTTTATCCTGCCAATCCGACAGATACACCAACTACTACCAGCAAAATAATAACTACTACCCATACTGCTAATGCGATGATAGAGCATACAAGACCAGCTGTAGCCATTCCTGATTTTGCCTTTTTCTTAGCAATAGCAGCTAATACGATACCTACGATTGCCAGTACCCATGAAACATAAGGCAAAATGCATGTCAGGATCAAAGAAACGATTCCCAGTACCATTGAGGCAATGGCAAGGCCATTTGACTGTTTTTCTTCCTTTTTGTTTTCCTCCTCTTTCTAGATTTATATATACATTTTATTATACCTTTATATCCTTTGTCAAATATTTTGTTGCTTTTTGTTGACATTGTCAATATTTTGTAGTAATATGTTGTTGTAATCGAAGGCGATTCACCCATAGGTGAGTTGCCTTTTTTTTGCCCTAATCATTTGCCTATGCAAATGATCGCCTATATATAGTTTAGTTCTCTATTCCCCAGAAAAGAACCGCGAAAGCGGTTCTTTTCTACTTTTATCCGGCCTACATCATGCGCCAGCCGGAGTGGTATTTATTTTTCAGGGAAGATTTATTTTTCTTGCCCCATCCCAATGGATAACCGTCCACACACACAAGAACCCAGCCGTTGTCCTTTCCAGCCTCTTCCTGTGTCAGCGTCAAAGTCTCACCTTTCAGATACCGGATCACCCTCTCATCCTTCGAGGACAGATCCAGGCAGTTTTTATACTCACTTTTCTTCAATGCCATAGCCAGGGACTGACTTGGCTCAAAGCGGTTTTTCTTCATTTCTCCCAGAAACAAACCGCTGCGCAGAAAACGCAGTCCTTTCATGTCCGGCAGCTGTTTCGGCATATAGTATACCATGCCCTGCTTGCTTTCCATCCGGTCCGGTTCAAACTCTCTTGCCAGTCCAGCGGCAAATTCCTGAAACAGGCGTTTTTCTTCACCTTTTAATCCACTTCGCCGCTGGTCGTAACTTTGCACAGCCCCTTCCGCCGTTTCCTTCTTGTGGAACAGTGCCAGAAAATGACCTTCACCGTCTAATTTGTGTGGGAAAATGCGGATGCAGTCTTCGATTTCTGACCGGGAACTGTCAACCCATGCCGGATTTCCTTTGGAAAATCCCACATATCCCTGCATTGGCACGATCTCCATGGAATCATCCATAGACAAAATCTTGTCCACCGTTCCCTCATCCTCCAAAGGAGAAAATGTACAGGTAGAGTACAACAGATATCCTCCCGGCTTTAACATAGGCAGTGCCTGCCGCAGAATCTCTTCCTGCAGTTTGGCATAAAATTCCGGCCCATTCTGCTCCCAGGCTTTCACCATGGATGGCTCTTTCCGGAACATTCCTTCGCCGGAACACGGCGCATCAATCAAGATCTTGTCAAAAAATCCGGTGAAATACTCCTGTAATTTCTGTGGATATTCCGTCACGATAAAACTATTTTCCACGCCAAACAATTCTATATTTTTCAGCAGTGCCTTAGCCCGCTTACTGCTTATGTCATTGGCGATCAAAAGACCGGTACCGTGGAGTTTTGCCGCCAGTTCCGTGGCCTTTCCTCCCGGTGCGGCACACAGATCCAGCACCACATCCCCCTCTTCTACCGGCAGGCGGGAGGCCGGTGTCATGGCACTGGGATCCTGAAGATAATACAACCCTGCAAAATAATAAGGGTGTTTCGCCGGTGCCACTTCCGGATCATAGTAAAATCCATTGTCTACATAAGGGATCGGGGTCAGTTCAAAGGGAGAGATTTTCAAAAAATCTTCCACGGAGATCTTGGCTGTATTGACCCGCAGACCATATTTTCTTGTATCTTCCATAGATGCCAGGTACGCCGGGTATTCCTCCCCCAGAATCCTTTTCATCTCATCACAGAACTTCTTTGGTAAATCCATATGGCAACATTTCTCCTAATTTTCTTACTGTGTATTCTTTTCCGCTTTTTGCACACACGATCTCAAACTCCGCCGGGTCACAAAACTCTGCCATCACCTGCAGACAAACGCCACAGGGAGATGGTGCCGCCATTTCCCCTTGCCTGCCGCCTACAATGGCAATCCGCACAAATTCCCGCTTTCCTTCGCTGACCGCCTTGAAAAAAGCCGTCCGCTCGGCGCAGTTAGTAGGCGTATAGCCAGCATTTTCAATATTACATCCTGTATACACCGTGCCGTCTGCACATTGCAGTGCCGCTCCTACCATAAAACCGGAGTACGGCGCATAGGCCTTTTCTCTGGCCTCCATGGCCTTTTGTATCAACTCTTCCATTTAGTCCTCCATATAACTTACAAACTGATTTCCTGCCTGTTTGAATATTTTTTCATATTCCGAACGGCTGACTTTTACTTCTTTATTTTTCTCCGGATTGAACAGATACAGCTGGCTGCTTGTGTAACCACTGATCACCACCGCTTTGCCAGTTCCGGTAGACGCCGCCACCGCTTTATTGTTGCTGACAAAGTAAAGTACCTGCTCCAGAGTACATCCTTTGAGATTGATGGTTTCCGGCATATAGGACGCCAGCATTTCATAAATGGATTTGTTGGCCGCAGACAGTTCCCTGACATCCACGGTGAAATGGTTCTGTTTCAATATCATATAAGCGCAGGCCCCCAGGTTGGACACGCCATTGCCCTCCTTGGTCATTTCAAGACCGCCGATATTGTTCATCAGGAAACTTCCGCTTCGCTCCCATACGATCTGCTGTTTGCTGGAGATCACCACACCCATCTGCCGGTCTGCCTCTTTGATAGCAGCTCTGGCACTCTCATAGGAAGCAGTGATACGACCCAGGGCAGACACATAATACTTGGTTCTCGCCGGCTGTTCCAGACGCACATAGCGGCCACTGTAATATACCGTAGACGGTCCGGCTGCTTTCTTCGGTGCCGCTTCCATGGTAAAGGAAGACGGCAGTTGTATATACCACTCTGTCAAAGATTTGCTGGTAACTCTTGATTCATAGGAAATCTTGGTGCTCTCCTGCTGTGTAGCCGTCAAAATACTATCTTCTCCGGTCTCTGTATAAGAAGCACCGGATTTTTTGCATAACTTCATGTTGATCACATTTCCATTGGCACGGATAGACTGGACATACTGCCCATCTTTTGTATAGGTTTTCTTGATCTGCCCTGCCGTGTCTGCGATCTCGATCTGATAACAAGGAATGGTCTTGGAACCATCTGCATTGGTCACAATGTCCGAATTTCTCACTCTTCCGAACACAACATTTCCCTCAATGACTCCCAGCAGACGGATACTGACATTTTTGTCCTCCGACGGGATCACGGTCTTCTCATCATTTTCCAGATTGTAAATGGTCAGGCTGTCTCCATATCCTCTGCCCATAGAAGAGGACCACACATAACAGTTGGCTTTTTCCATGGTCATAAAGGAAGTGCTTTTTATATTCTCTGCCAGTTTTTCCAGTCGTTTCCCGGACATATTGTAGGCATACACGGTATTTCCCACGGTGAAATAATAGATTTCCCTTGGGCTGACATAACCGTATGATGCAAAATCTTCTTTCAGCTGCTGGTAACTGGCATTGGCCGGCATATACACCATTTCTTTCAATTCCTTGTCCTTGGTGTATTCATACAATACCACTGCCACATCTCCTTCATATTCTCCCCGCGGAAAATATCCATAGACGCAGAAGTACAGATTCCCCTCATCATCCACTTTTAGCAGACGAATATCCTGCTCGTTGTAAGCTTTGTATGCATAAGATGCATTCTGTCCAAAAGAACTGTATACTGTTACAACCTGGTTTGCCTTCATGTCATAACAGTACAGAGAACCATCCCGTTCAAAATACAGCTGGCTGCCACCTGCATCGGTCAGCATACGGCTGTCATGCTCCTGTGTAATTCCCAGTTTCAGCTGTCCTGTCTGAGGGCTTGCGCAATCCGAGTTAAACTCTGCTTCCATGGTTCTCTCAAAATTCAGCAGATAATCATGTCCTCCGGCATAACGGACACGATAAAATTCTTTCATATGATAAATCTCACTGCCTGAAGCAGTGGCTGCTTTTACAAAATAATTATACTGGATACAGGCTGTCTCCATATTGTATTCTTTTACAGAAACCAGTTCCTCAGATATTACCTTTGGTGCCATGGCGCTGTATGTCACCAGATCGGAACTGGATGTAATATCTACCTTTGCCAGTGTGCTGTTGGCGTTCTGGCTGCTTGGCTCCAGGTACTGCTCCAGTTCATCCTGCTTGCTCTTCTGGAAAGTCGCCTTGTGAAACTTCCTGGCAAAAGCCAGTTTATCTGCCAGATGGGAATCCTCCAGATAATACTTCAGACGGGTGTAATAATGTATCTTTCTTCCTGAAGATGCTGTGCCCACCAGATCCAGAATGTACTCCGTACTGGTCTTAAAACTGTAGTCAAATGTGATCGTAATAGTCTTGTCACCGGATGACACGGCTCCCACTTCTTTTTCATCATACACTTCTTCGGATTCCTTATCCAGGATCCGGTAAGAAATCTTTGTGAGAGAATCCTTGGCATCTGACAGGTTCAAAAGTATGGTTTTGCTGTCATTTAACGGTGTGACGGTTTCACGGATCACATTGGCGTCCGTGGTCTCACCGTATCCATACAGTGTATTGATCTTCTGTCCCTGGGTAGTCAGGGTTACATAGGGAAAAGTCTCTCCCTGCAGCTTTGATTCCTTGCTGGTGTCATTGAGATTTGTAGACATTCGGCTTCCAAAAAAGAACAAAGCCCCCACAAAAATCAACAGCAGTCCTACTGTTTTATATATATATTTGATCATTGATTTCATTCTCCAATCTATTTAAGCACTTTTTTGCAAAAATCGTCTACTATAGTTTAACGGCTTTCCTTGAAAAGTGCAAGATATACACAAAAAATATTTGTGGCAAGTGTCCGCTGTCACTTTTTACACCTTCCGTAATTCAATAGAAAATTTTGCGTTCCGTGGGCGCTTCCGCTTATTAAGCACGCAACGGTATGGATGCCCATGCTGACGCATATACAGGCATCTCATACCGGCGTACTTAAAACCCACTTCCCGCAAATTTTTCTATTGAATTACTGGAACGCCAAAAGACTGGCAGCGGACACTTGTCACAATCCATCTCACAAAAAATTTGTACTTTCATATATTAGGTAATAAACGCCAACAGGGAGGATGCATTTTGAAATCCAATCAATCTCCTCTTATTCCACCTCTTACTCCGGTATACGGGGCCGGACGCCTGTGGGAACTGGAAGACGACGATGCTTATCTGAAATATCTGTATCCGCAGATCACTCGGCAGATCAGTGAATTTGTGGAAGAGGTCTGTGACCAGATGGAGCACGAGGGCAGTCTTATGTTTGATCAGTACCCGGACCGCACAGCCCTGCAGATTCTTGCCAGTGGCATTGAAAAAGACTTCCGAAAAAAATACCCCGATTCCTACTCCCGGGAAGATACTCTTCTGCGGGATATGATCGAGGTTGTCCTGTTTCATGAAATTATGCACCGACGCTACCGCTACCGCAGCCGCCGGCGCCTCTATCTGTAATCAAACCGGATAACAGGGGCGGCCAAAGAGGCCCCCCTATCCTGTTACATAATAAACTCCACCTTTTTATCCGTGCCGGACGCTTTCAACTTAATGACAATAAACGGATAAGAAGGTGCCTTTTTCACCACTGCCCCCTCTTCCGGTCCGGTCAGTGTGGTATCCAGGTACAAAACATCCCCCTTGGAATATAAATCGTTTACTTTGATATTATACCCAAAACTAGGCCGTTCTCCATACCCGGAAGCCAAATAGAAAAATTCACCTTCTTCGTATGTGATCTGAAATTTGTTGATCTTCTTTTTATCAATTTCTTTTTTCAGTGTGTCTGGCACATCTTCTGCCGGAACCACTGTATATTCCAGTGTTTTGCCCTTTCCTTTCTCTTCGGTAGATGTCTTCTGTCCGCAGCCGGCCAGGCAGACCACCAGACAGCATATGATCCCAAGGAGCCATACTCTTGTTTTTCCCACGCAGATACTCCTTCGCTTTTTTCCCATTCTATGATAAAAAAACAGGATATATGCTTTATTTACTTTGTTTCATCTCTTCAAAATAATTGGCAAGTGCTGCAAATTCAGACAGCCCCAGTTTTTCTCCCCGGATGGCCGCCGGCAGTCCTGCTGCCTGGATCGCCTGTCCTACCTCTTCCTTGGAAAAAGGAAGTTCACTGCTGTTTGTCAAACCATTTTGCAGCGTTTTTCTCCGCTGGTTAAAAGACGCACGGATCAGCTTAAACATCAGTTTTTCATTTTTTACCTCCACCGGTGTGGCTTCCAGACAATTCAGCGTGATCACGGCACTTCCAACTCCCGGCCGGGGCATAAAACAGTTCGGTGGCACATGGGCTGCAATGGTCGGTTTCGCATAATACTGTACCGCCAAAGAGAGGGCACCGTAGGCCTTGGTTCCCGGCTCTGCCTTCATGCGGTCTGCCACCTCTTCCTGTACCATAACCGTCACGCTGGACAGGGGCACATGGCTTTCAAACAGTCCCATAAGGATCGGCGTCGTAATGTAATAAGGCAGATTTGCCACTACCTTGATGGGTCTGCCTTCGTTGTACTCTCTGGCAATGGCCGGGATGTCCTGCTTCAGAATATCTCCCTGTAGCACCGAAACATTGTCATAGCCGCTTAATGTCTCCTTCAAAATCGGGATCAGGTTATGATCGATCTCTACCGCCAGTACCTGCCTTGCCGCCTCGCACAGATACTGAGTCATCGTACCGATGCCCGGGCCAATTTCCAGCACAAAATCGTCCTTTGTCACATCCGCCGCCTGAATGATCTTTTCCAGCACCCTTGGGTCAATGAGAAAATTCTGTCCAAATTTTTTCTGAAAATGAAAATCATGTTTCTGCAGAACCTCTATGGTTTCCTGTGGATTTCCTAATTTTGCCAAACTTTCAATTCCTTTCTTCCAGTTCCTGCAGGCCGTACAGTCTGCAGGCGTTTCGGGTTGTTGTCTCTATTACTTTCTCTGTGGTTACACCCTTCAATGCTCCGATTTTCTCTGCTACATAGATCAGATTGGAAGAGTCATTGCGGGTTCCCCGGTTTGGCTCCGGTGCCATATAAGGGCAGTCCGTTTCCAGTACAATACGGTCCAGAGGGATCTGCTCCACCGTCCGGATGCATTTTTTTGCATTTTTAAAAGTTACCACACCGCCGATACCGATGTAAAAGCCCATTTCCACATATTCCTTGGCCATCTCCGGCGAATAGGAGTAGCAGTGGATCACACCGCCACATTCATAGGCCTTGGTCTCTTTCAATAGTTCCATGGTCTCTGCCGCCGCATCCCGGCTGTGAATGATCACCGGAAGCTGCACTTCCCTGGCCAGTTGGATCTGCCGCAGAAACCACTTTCTCTGCGCCGCCGGTTCCGGCTCATCCCAGTGATAATCCAGACCGATCTCACCAATGGCTACCACTTTTTCCTCGGACGCATGGCTGCGGATCCAGTCCATATCTGCCTCCGTCAGATCCGCCACTTCACTGGGATGGACTCCCAGCGCCGCATGAATAAAATCATACTGCTTTGCCAGTGCCAGCGCCTCTTTGCTGGACGCCATATCTGCACCTACATTGACAAGCTGCCCCACTCCCTTATCTCTAAGGGAGCCGAGCAGCTCATGTCTATCCTGGTCAAATGCTTCATCGTCATAATGACTGTGTGTATCAAAAATCCATCTGTTCATAGTCAGTCCTCTAGCAGATCTCTGCTCCTGCCGGCATTGCTTTTTCCGGTGTCATCAGTGCCAGATTACCCTCTGCATCTTCTGCACAAAGCAGCATTCCTTCTGACAGCACACCTGCCAGTTTAGCCGGTTTCAGGTTTACAAGCACCATCACTTTCTTTCCAACCATTTCTTCCGGTGTATAGTATTTGCGGATGCCGGATACAATCTGCTTCATCTGGCTTCCTACACGCACCTGGCTGCAAAGAAGTTTCTTGGATTTTGGCACTGCCTCACAAGATACGATCTCTCCTACCTGGAACTGCATTTTCATAAAATCATCAAATGTAATTTCCGGTTTTGCCTCGATATCTACTGCTTCTTCCTGGCTCTCGGCTGTTTCCTCTGCTGCCGGTTTGCCAAATTTTTCTTCAACCTGGGCCATCACTTCGGAAAGATCCAGTCTCGCAAACAAAATTTCTGGTTTTTCTACTACTTTTGTACCGGATACATACTGTCCGAATGCCAGATTCTCAAGGTCACAGTTCTCAGCCTGGATCTGGGACAGGATTTTTTCAGACGTTTCCGGCATAAAGGACTGCAGTAAAACAGCACCCATACGGATTCCCTCTATCAAATGGTACAGAACCGTAGCCAGACGGTCTTTCTTCGCCTCGTCTTTTGCCAGAACCCATGGCTCTGTCTCGTCAATATATTTGTTGCAGCGTTTAAACAGAGTAAAAATCTCAGAAATAGCATCTGCTACTCTCAATTCGTCCATCTTGGCTGTCACTTTGGCCGGTGTCTCAGACAGAACTTTCTTGAAGTCCTCATCCATCACATCATATACTTCTTTGTTTTCTACCACACCGCCAAAATATTTGTTGCTCATGGAAATAGTACGGTTTACCAGGTTGCCCAGTGTGTTGGCAAGGTCTGAATTCATGCGCTCTACCATCAGTTCCCATGTGATCACACCATCGTTTTCAAATGGCATCTCATGAAGCACAAAATAGCGCACAGCGTCCACTCCAAAGAAATCTACCAGATCATCTGCATACAGCACATTTCCCTTAGACTTACTCATTTTACCGTCTCCCTGCAGAAGCCATGGATGACCAAATACCTGCTTTGGAAGCGGAATATCCAGTGCCATCAAAATGATCGGCCAGTAAATTGTATGGAAACGGATAATATCTTTTCCGATCAGGTGCAGATCTGCCGGCCAGTATTTTTCATACAGATCGCCGTGGTTGCCATCTACATCATATCCCAGTCCGGTGATATAGTTGCTCAGTGCATCCAGCCATACATATACAATGTGACCCGGATCAAAGTCTACCGGGATTCCCCATTTAAAACTGGTTCTGGAAACACACAGATCCTGCAGACCCGGTTTCAGGAAGTTGTTTACCATCTCATTTTTACGGGCAACCGGCTGGATAAACTCCGGATGGTCCTCAATATGCTTCATAAGACGATCCTGATATTTACTGAGTTTCAAAAAGTACGCTTCTTCCTTTGCCGGCTGGCACTCTCTGCCACAATCCGGGCACTTGCCATCTACCAGCTGGGAAGCCGTAAAGAAAGACTCACATGGTGTACAATACATTCCTTCATAGAAACCTTTATAAATATCCCCTTTGTCATACAGCTTTTTGAAGATCTTCTTAACCTGAGCTTCATGATCCTCATCCGTCGTACGAATAAACTTATCATAGGAAGTGTTCATCAGATCCCAGATTCTGTGGATCTCTGTGGATACATTATCTACAAACTCTTTTGGTGTAATGCCTGCTTCTTCAGCCTTTAACTCGATTTTCTGTCCATGTTCATCCGTTCCTGTCTGAAAACGAACATCAAATCCCTGAAATCTTTTGTATCTGGCGATCGCATCTGCCAGAACGATTTCGTAAGTATTTCCAATGTGGGGTTTACCGGATGTATAGGCAATCGCGGTAGTGATATAATATGGTTTCTTTGCCATGGTCATAATCCTCCTAATCTTCTATCCTTAAGTGGCGCACGCACCACCTTAAATCACGACTTATCTCTCTAATTTTAGAGAATTGTGTGTAACTTGTCAAGGAATCCTGTTTTATTTTTGAGGATTTATGCTTTTACCAGACACTGTCCATCGCAGATTTCCAAAGTTTTTCCTGTCATCTCTGCAATCTCTGGATTGTGAGTTACTAAAATAATGGTTTTCCCCTGTTTATTTAAATCCTGCAGCACCTGCATCAGTTCCTTACCTGTATTCTGATCCAGTGCCCCGGTGGGCTCATCTGCCAAAATCAAATCCGTCTCCGCCACCAAAGCCCGGGCAATTGCCACGCGCTGCTGCTGTCCGCCGGATATCTGGGTCACTTTCTTTTTCAAAAGATCCTCAATCCCCAGATAACTGGCATATTTATGTATCAGCTGCTTCTTTTTCTTATGGGGCATCCTGCGACATAACAGCGGAAGTTCTATATTATCATAAACACTGTATTCGTGGATCAGCGCAAACTGCTGAAACACAAAACTTAACCTGGCATTCCGAATCTTGCTTAATTCTTTTTGAGAAAGAGTGTCCACTCTTTTTCCTCCCAGGAGGTATTCACCACTTGTAGGTTTATCCATACATCCCAAAACATTCAGCAAAGTTGTCTTTCCCGATCCGGAAGGACCTACAATAGACCAGAACTCCCCTTCTTCTACGGTCCAGTTTATATGTTTTAGTGCCTCTGTCTTTGCGTCCCCCTTTCCATAGATTTTTCCTATATCTTTTAATTCGATCATGCTCATGTCACTCACTGCCTCCTATTAATTTCTGTGGCTGCATCTTTCCCATCTGTCTCATGGCAAAAATACAAGCCGGAATGATCTGTATCACGACAAACAGACCGCTCACTAAAAACAATGGCAGGCCAAACTGTCCCTGGGAGTACTCCACTCTGCCATCCTGGCTCTGTCCATATACATACCAGGCATATATTCCCTCTGTGAGCCAGGCCAATACACCTACGAAAAACAGTTCCTGCGTAAAAAGCACTGCCAGCCTGCCACTGGTATATCCTACCGCCCTCCGGATGCCGATTTCCTTCTTTCTCTCATAGATACGGGCGGACATCAGAGTAATCGTGGCGATCATGACAACAGAAATAATCAAAACGGCACCGGATAACCAGATAAAATTGTCCTCCATCGCTTCATCATATGCTGCTTTCAAAACTGTATCCACCGTTTTGGCACTTACATCTACCTTACAGAGATCTCCTGCTGTTTCTACCGCCTTAATGGCCTCTTTTTCCGTTACCCCTTCTGGAATTGACGCATACAGATCCTGAAGTGTGTTGCTCTTCACTCCACTTTCCACAACAACTGTGTTTTTCAGCGAAACATAACTCTGGGATACAAGGTTGTCGTTAAACCACAATCCCTGGGAATCTGTCATTCCCTGAAGAATATAGCATTTATCATCTATATCTGTTATGATCTGTCCCAGTTTTAAATGATATTTTTTACAAAGATCCTGAGAGATCCAAATGGATAAAGGATCGTTTTTTGAACCCTTCTTATCCTGGTCAAATTTGACCTGTGATACTTTTTTACCACTGACCACCGGTATTTCCTTCAGCCACTCCAGATTGTCAGACAACATAATACTACCCAATCCTTCTCCACTTAGAGATGGGCTCTCAAACCAATGACTTTTAAATCCACCTAGTTTGTCTACTTTTCCTGATGCAAGCAGGTTCTTTTCAAAAGAAGATAAACCTGCTTCCATGTCCTGTGCGTCCACCTTAATATTCAGGGTTTTACCGACATCCGCCTGTATATCTTTTCTTACAACCGAAAAATACTGGAACACTCCCTGGTACAACACATAGGCATCTGTCATAAACATCAAAGCAATAAATAACTGCAGAAAAAGGAGAAAATTGGACCATTTTCGTTTCCAGATGTTCCGAACAATATCACGCATTTGTGTCTCCCTCCTTTAATATGATGGCTGGTGAAATTTTTAATATTTTACGTATGGAAGTCAACGCTACCATGCAGGTTGTAAAGATAACGATAAATCCACCAATCAAAATATTTTCTTTATACAAGGATAATGTGTATTGTGTAAATATAGTTCCTACACACATCTTAATGATCCACTGAATCACCATCGTAACAATCCATGCGATAAAAAGGATACCAAACATTTCCTCCATTACCAGTGCTAAGATCTTCTTGTTGGTAAAACCAAATGCCTTTCTGACACCAATCTCGTACCGTCTTTTTCCCAGCCAAAAATGCATGATATTGATACTGTATAAAAGTGACAGCAGATATCCCATAACAGCCAATGGGAAAATCCGATTCTGGCTGTTGCTCAGATCTTTCAGCACATCCCCTGTCTCGATTGCCTGCGGTTCATCATAAGTCAGGGTTTTCATCTGTTTTTGCCCTTCCTTCTTCATGCTTTCCAGCAAATCCGTCGTATCTCCTTGTTGTGAATATACGATCATGCTAACCATATTAAGTTGATGCAATTGGTTTTCTACATCCTTTGGCAAAGCAGTTGCCGGCACAAAAAGGCGGTTATCCCAAAGCGAACTCTGGTTTTTCACGCCCACTTCTCCCAGTACCTCATACTGCTGTTTTCCCAGACTCAGATAAGACTTTCCATTTTTCTTTTCAACCAAATGTCTGAGACTTTTACCTATGAGAACTACTTTCTTTCCCTGGCATATTTCCTGCTTTGTATAAGATCTTCCCTGGGTGACAGGATACTGCCACTGTCCATCTGCTCCCAGATACTGGGCACTTACCGGCACATAACTTCCTACATCATCCTTGTCAATATGGATCAAAACCTGATGGATCATGACCCCCTGTCCCGATTTTGCCACAGACAGCATATCTTTCAATGCATCTATCTTGAACTCTTCCTCTCCTTCGCAGTAAAAGTTAACTGCCATACCATGGGGAGGCATTGCCTTCTTCTTTGCATCTTGTGCCTGTAAGATCTGAGCCACAAAACTAGTAGCCACAGAAATTACAAACATAGATAAAATTAAAGTAATTGTCAGAAATACCGTTGAAAACCGTGCATTTTTATAACGGTTTGCCGTCAGTCTGACTATGTTGCGAATTAAATTCATGCGCGAACCCCTATCTTCCCATCTTCTATGTAGATCTGTCGCTCTGCCACAGAAGCCACCTTGGGATCATGGGTTACCATGACAATGCTGTTTCCGTCTCCATGAATTTCGGATAAAAGTTCCAACAGCGTTTCCCCATTTTTCTGATCCAGTGCTCCCGTTGGCTCGTCCGCCAAAAGCACGGATGGCTCATTTACCAGTGCCCGGGCAATAGCCACTCTCTGCTGCTGTCCTCCTGACAACTCGGACGCCCTTTGATCCATATGATCCTTCATTCCCAGCCGTTCCAGCATGTACTGGGATTTCTGTATCATTTCCTTCTTTCCCATTCTTTGTTTCATGGACTTTCTTTCATTTGCCAGGATCAATGCCATCTTCACATTATCCAGTGCGGTCAGATCTTTCAAAAGATGAAAACTCTGAAATACAAATCCAATTTTTTCACCTCTCAGCCCTGCTTGTTCCTTTTCCGTCAGATCCGCCACATTGATGCCGTCTAACAGATATTCCCCTTCATACATTCCATCCAGCAAACCAAGGATATTGAGTAAAGAGGATTTTCCTGATCCCGACGGTCCCATGATCGACACCATCTCTCCTTCTTTTATATCCAAGGATATTCCTTTCAAAATGGTCTGCCTTGCTTCTCCTTTGCCAAATTCCTTTTTTATCTGATTTAACTGTATCATAACTATCGTCTCCCTTCCATTAACTCAATTGGCTGCAACATTCCGACGCGTCTTACCGGCATAACGGCACTCACCCCCACACAGACAAGCATAATACATGCCCCCATCCCGACCATCTGTCCATTCATCCTGAGGCCGGTATTTAAGTCCATTCCTGTCAGCACCAGTCCACACATTGCCACTGCCAGCATAAAAGCAGCCGCAAAAAGACATCCTAATTCTCCTAAAATCAGGCGTGCTAGTTTTCTCTTGGTAAATCCCATAGATACATAGATTCCAAACTCTTCTTTTCTCTGCATAATACTGGCCAAAATTGTTCCTATACAGCCAAGAACAGACAAAAACAACAGAATCACCGCAAAAAATATCAATACAAAAATAAAGGTTTTCTGTCCGTTATAGTATTCCTCTATTTGTTTCTTCACCGAAAAAGGCTCTGCTGTTATCCCCTGTTCCTCATAGGCTTGCTGCAGCTTGGTTTCTGCCTGCTGTTCCTGTCCGGCCTTCGGCACAAAGATCAAATTACTGCCAAAGGCAGCCGGCGACTTACATGCTTTTGTTTCCGGTGTGACAAACCACTCTTCACCGCCATCTTTTAATCCATCCGAAGCCGGTATCATGTTTCCTGACCAAAATTTCATTTTCTCAGAAATGACCCCCACAACACGGTAATGTTTTACCGCCTTCGGGTCTTTGCTTGTCTCTTCTCTTGCAGTAAATTCTGATCCGTAAGGATGTGCGCTTTCCATGGCCTGTGTGACCATGATCGGAATAACCGATCCTCCTTTGTATTCACAAAGTTCTTTGGTGGATCCTTTTGTAAGCAGAAACTGTGTTGTCTGCAAAGTATTCAGATGCATTTCCAGTCCTTCTACTTCTTCCTGCTCATCCAGTTGCAGAATTATATTTTCAAAAAGCAGGATTCTCTCTATCTCCTTCTCTTTTTCAAGTTTTTGGACCACTTTTTCATATGCCTGAACCTGTTTGTCTTCCCCGGTTTGTCCATCTTCCTCATAATTTGCCATCTGAATAGCCCGCTCGGGAACCAGCTGCTGTATCTGCTGCCGGTACCGCCAGATATTCTGTACCATAGCAATGGCTAAAAACATTGCCAGAAATCCCACAAAAAACTGTATCAGTAACAATACATTCTTCTTTTTCTGTCTTTTTAATGCGCGCAAAATAATATAACCCATTTTTCTCTCCCCCTGTTATTCTTTTAAACATTCTGCAGTTTCTACCCGCATGGCAAATTTAGCCGGAACTAACGCCGCCAGCACACCACATAATGCAGTACATGCCAAACCTGCTATCACATTTGCGGTTCCAATCGTAGTATAAATATCGTTTTCTGCCAGCCAGCTGCCTGCCCACCGGTTAATTCCCCACTGGATCAAAATAGCAATCACGGCACTGATAAAAATCATAGCCATGACTTCTGCCAGAATATTTTTTACGATATAATGATTGTCGGCCCCCATTGCTTTGAAAACTGCCAGATCCTTTTTTCTCTCCATCATCCAGTAGATCATAAGATTGGACAGATTGATAATGGCAATCAAAAATACCAGTCCGCTGGCAATGATCGTCAGCAAAATACTGTTACCCACGGAATCTTTTTCAACACCCTGTATTTCCTGATAAGCCAGGATCATACCTTGCTCCTGAAGCTGTTCTTTTTGTTTTTCAAAGTCTTCTAAAAAACGACTTTTGCCATTTTTCAGGATAAGATTCATTTCGTTTATTTCTGTATTTTTTCCTGCAGTATCCCAATAGTCCTTCCACGGCATATACGCCACATCATCCCATTGAGTCGGCCGGTTCTCTCTCCCACAAATACCGATTACCTCATATGTATGATCTCCGATACGAAAATCGCTGCCTGTCTCTACTTGATTTTTCTCTGCTATATTTTTTCCGAGAATGATCTGTCCTTTTGTATCCTGTATTTCCGATTCGTGAAAATAGCGTCCCTGCAGCAAAGGTACATGCCAGGACTCTTCCTGTTTAAAGTTCACCGGAACGATCGTACAAGTCTGTTCTTTTCCCGATGTAGATACCGGCTCCAGAGACAACAACTGCACTTCCCCATATTCTGTAAGTTTGTCGCAGTACGCAAGCCAGTCTTCTTTCTTTAATGCTGCCCCTTCTTCTTGATTTACAGATATTTCCAGCTGCTGATCCGGATTCCCGGAAGTCTGATCCTCCAGCATTTTCACATTTTCCACCGCCACACTGGTCCCCACAGACAACACCAGATTACCTACCAGGAATCCCAGGATCAACAACATAACCGTTATCTTTTTCTCTTTCCATTGTTTTATCACATATAATAGCATTACTCTTCCACCTCCAAAGTATATCGATTAAATGAGTTAATGGACTCCTGTCCATCTACTTCATTCTTTTTCAATTGGCCATAAACTTCTAACTCATATTGTCCCCTTTTTTTCGGTGCAACCAAGCTTATATCTACTTGTAGCCCTTTATCTGATTCATTATTCGTTTTTATTAGGCAATACTGTTTTCCATTAATTTTAGTCAAATCGGAATTTAAATAACACCATATCAAAAAATACTTTCCTTTAGGCTTTGGCAAATAAATCCTCATTGATACATTTTCCCTTGGTTTAACTTTAATACCTATCTGTTGTTTTCTATTAAGGCAAGTCATTGTAAAATTCTGATCTGAATTCAATTTTACTTTCTTTGCATTTATAAGATTTAACAAATCTAAATTCTCATTGTTCTGTGTCTTTGTATCCTTAATATAAAATGCTGTTTTGATTGTATTCGAAGACTCAGATACAAGTTCATTGTTCATTGATTTTTCTGTAATATCTTGCCTAATAATAAAAATTATAGAACTATTCGGTCTATGTTTACTTTTATCTAACATAACAGAAAAATTTTTTTGAGGACTATCCTCTTTTAGTTGCCATCTATATTTCTTGAATTTCTTTCCTTCAACATAAAAATCACATTGTGAATAATTACATAAAATGCTTAATTCAAACGTTTCACTCCTTAAATCATAGCTCTCCATTTGAAAATCATATTTTATCTTTCCCTTTTCCTCTGTCAGTTGATTACATTTGTACATATTACCACTTATAATCTTTTCACTTCCACTCGCAATAGTAAGCGCCGTGTTAAGTTTATATGTTTCTCCTGCCTCATTTGGCTGTTCCTGGGCAAATATCATTCTAACCAACAACATTGCCAATATAGTGCAAACAAACGAAATCAAAAAAACAACTATCTTTTTTTTACTGTTTAAAAAATCCACTGTCTCTTTAAAACTATCGCTGTACCTTAAATAGAACAGCGATAGCCCCTCTCTTTTTATTTACTTAAAATTTTCTTGTTGCATCACCTGTCCAATATGTTCCATTAACACCATATCCAGTGTGCACTGAATGGAAAATAGTACCCTTACTAACATATGTTGGTCCATACACCCATTTAGTTTCAACTGTTCCTCCGTTATTTTTGGATGCATACACACTTTTTTTAGAATATCCACTCTTTTTAACCACACATTTAGCAGTAATCGTTCTTGATGGTCCAACTGTTTTTGCATATCCCTTAGGTGCTGAATACAGAGGATTAGCCGTTGTTAAATATCCTACCGGTTTTATCCCCATTGCTCCTGCAGACACTCCTGTCATTGTCAACATACCTGCCATAACTCCCATCATAATAATTTTCTTCATTTAATAAATACCTCTTTTCCGATTATTTACATTTCTTACTATTTGTACTAACTGTTCTTGTTAATAAACTTTATTCCAAAAAGAACACTTCATACAATCATTTCTCTGTTGATACCAATCTCACCCATTCTCTCACCTTCTTCCCTAATATCTGCCTTTTTTCGACAACACCGTAAATTATACTTATCTATACTCTCTTTTCAATCCCTTTGGCAAAAATGGAACTTTTCTGGCAAAATTGGAACTTTTTATTACCTTTTTTGCTGCTTTTTCCACCATTCTTGGACCTCTTTATAACGAGATTTAGAAATGGGGATCTTCTTTCCCCCAGATAATAGAACTTCATACCGGCAAATATTCTGTATATAGTCGCCGTTTACCAGAAAACTTTTATGTACTCGAAGATAATTTGATCTGTTTAATCGCTTTTCCAAATCATCTAATTTTTCCCTGACAACTCGGATCTCCCTTTTCTTTTCTGTTTGAATATGCATTTCCAGTTTATGTCCCTGGCTGGCAACATATATAACCGTATTCATCTCTCGTTTATCCATTTCTTTTTGCATTTTGTATCTGACTCCCAATTCCATCAAACTCGCTGTGATTTCATCCACTCGCTCCTCATCATACAACTTAATAATCATCCACCTATTACTTCCTTTCTTTCTTATTGATTTTGTCAAATTTATGTTAAAACAATATTATTGTATCATACCAAAATAAAAAAACAATGAAAATTGTCGAAATTGGAGTGAACGGTATGTTTTATGCGATGAGTGGTCAAAATTTCATTGCTAAATCCCTTTTTCTACCTTACAATATAGGAAGAATCATCTCAAAACGTATTTTAAGACGGTTCCGACGACCTGCCGCCGAGCTGAAGCGAGGGGGGCAACACATGTTACAACAAGGAGGATTTATATATGTTGATCATCGGTTCTCATGTAGGTATGAGTGGAAAAGATATGCTCAAAGGATCTGTAAAAGAAGCTCTTTCTTATGGTGCCAATACCTTCATGGTATACACAGGTGCACCTCAAAATACACGACGCAAAGAAATCGACCAGCTGAATATACCGGCTGCCAGAGAATTAATGAAGGAGCATGACATGAATAACTTCATTGTACACGCTCCTTATATTATCAATCTTGCTAATACGGTAAAACCCGAGACATTTGAACTGGCAACTGAATTTCTTGCCAAAGAGATCACCCGCACAGCGGCCATGGGTGCAGAGGTACTGGTACTTCATCCGGGCTCTCATGTAGGTGCCGGCGAGGAAGCCGGTCTTGCCCAGATCATAAAAGGGCTTAACCAGGTTCTTACCCCGGATACTCCGGTTAAAATCGCCTTAGAGACCATGGCAGGGAAGGGCAGTGAATTAGGACGCTCTTTTGAAGAACTAAAAGCCATCTACGACGGATGTCTCTACCCGGACAAGCTGCGGGTGTGCTTTGACACCTGCCATGTCAGCGACGCAGGTTATGATCTGATCCACGACTACGCAGGAGTTATGGATGAGTTTGACCGGATCCTGGGCCTGGATCAGATCGCCGCATTCCACATGAATGACAGCAAAAATCCATGCGGTGCCCACAAAGACCGCCATGAGAACTTTGGTAAAGGCTGTCTGGGACAGGATGCCTTGATGCAGGTTATCAATGACCCTCGTTTTTCCTCTATCCCTAAGATTTTGGAGACACCTTATTACAAGGATCCGGAGGGTGTCAAAAAGCCGGCACCACCTTATAAAGAAGAAATTGCCCTGATCCGTTCTTTATACACGGGGGATTAAGCAATCATTTCTTTTCATTGGAAACGCGGGGCAGACTGACACGGCAGAACCGTCGCAGAAACTGCTTTGCATTAAATGGGATCAGCGGATAGATATAACTTTTTCCGCTGATCGTTTTATTTCTCACGATACAAAGTCCTACAAAGACCGTTCCTCCGATCATTCCCCACAGTCCGAACGCAGCGGTCAGTGTCAGCAGGATTATTCTCATAAACTTCAGCGCATACCCCAGTTCCAGGCTTACCTGAGTATAATTCGCCACCGCCACGAAAGCCATATACAGCATGATTTCAGAGTTAAACCAGCCGGATGAAACCGTATAATCTCCCAGAATAATACCTGCCACCACGCTTAACGGCGTGCTCAGCATACTCGGTGTATTCACGGACGCCAGTTTTAATCCATCGATCATCAGTTCCAGCATCATCATCTGTAGATAGATCGGTACATGGACGGCATCGTTGATCTGGATAAAAGAAAGCCAGTCCGGCAGCCAATCCGGGTGATTGATCAAAAGCAGAAAGATAGGTGTCATAAACACCGCCAGCACATTGATGAGCATTCGGGACAGTCTCAGATAGGTACCTGTTACCGGCGGGAAATAATAATCATCCGCATCTTCCACAATATCAAACACAGAAGTAGGCAGGATCATGGCCGAAGGCGAGTTATCCACAAAGATGACGATATTTCCTTCCAGCAGACTGGCCGCTGTTACATCCGGCCGCTCCGTGAATTTAAATTTAGGAAAAGGATTGTACCACTTTTTCGGATAAAGACATTCTGCCAGACTCTGCTGGTTCATAGAAAGGGAATCCACCTGTATCCGGTCAATCCGCTGCTTTATATCCTCCAAAAGTTTTTCCTCTACCCGCCCCTGCATGTACGACACAACTACATCCGTCCGGGAATTGCTGCCCACCGTATGCATTTCCATCACCAGATCCGTAGACCGGATCCGCCTCCGGACCAGCGCCGCATTGAAAACTACCGTCTCTACAAAACCATCCCTTGACCCCCTCATCACCTTATCTTTTTCCGGTTCGTCCACGCTCCGCCCCGGATAAGTACGAAAGTCCATAGCCAGGCATTCACTGTACCCCTCTACGATCAGCATCGGCACACCCGACAGCATCCTCTGCAAGAAATCATTTTCCGTCCGCACCAGATCGATCTCTCCATACGGCAGTTTTTTCTTCAAAAAATCATGGGCATTTTCCGGCATTTCTTCCGGCGTGATCTTGTACAGAAATTCTAATATCTTTTCCATAATCTCATCTTTACAGAAACCATCAATAAAATAAAAACAAGCCTTTTTGCCACCAATCATCACCACCCTGTACAATAAATCAAAACTCTGGTCCACTTTTAAAAGCTCATCGATCCGCTTTTTATTTTTCTCAAAATCCGTGGAAAACTCTGTTTTACCAGCCATACTTACCTCCTGTTTATGCATTCTTATATATAGGGTTGACAAATAAGAAGCTTTCTATGTAAAATAATCTTTAAATGGGCCAAGAGCCCTGAGAATCTATACACTTTTTTTATGGGTGATGAGACCCAGATTGGAGGAATGAAAATGGATGTACCCCACGATCCCATTATTTTAGTTAGTTTTGTAAACACCAAGTTGAGAGATCAATTTGCTACACTGGAAGAATTTTGTAAAACCTATGATGTGGACGAACAAGAGCTTCGGACCACCTTAGAAGATATAGATTACCAATACGACGAAACAACCAATCAGTTTGTTTAGAAACGAGGATGAGCACCATCATTACATTTACCCACGAAATTTCAATTGAAGATTATAACGATCTGAGAGCCAGCGTTGATTTCATCACCATCCGGCCCAAAAGGGCCCGCATCGCCCTGGCTAATTCTCTCTATACGCTGATTGCCATGGATGGCAGCCGGCCCGTAGGGATGGCCAGAGTAGTAGGCGATGGCGGATATGTATATTTTATCTGCGATGTGATTGTCCGACCGTCCTACCAGTCTCATGGCCTGGGACGACAGATTATTGAAAATGTCCTTGCCTGGTTAGAGTCTCAGGTTGAGGATGATGAAACCATCATGGTGAATTTAATGTCTGCCATGAACAAAGAGCCTTTTTATGAAAAACTCGGTTTTCACAAAAGACCCTTTGGCAATCATGGTGCCGGCATGAGCCGCTGGATTTCCCTGGAAGATCCAAACTATCCAACTACATAATCTTCTGCCAGGCTCCGCAGGATGATCAATCCTACCGGTCCCAGCAGAATACCAGCCACTCCAAACAGTTCCACACCGGCGTACACCGCAATGAGAACATAGAGTGGCTTTATATTTGCCGCTGTACCAAATAATTTCGGTTCCAGGATCTCCCTGAGAAACGTCACAACCACAAACATAGTGGCTAAAACAGCCGCTGATTTATAATCTCTCTGCAGCAATTCTACCACAAACCAGGGAATCAGGACAAAACCACTTCCGAGGGCTGGCAGCACATCGGATAGTGCCACCACAATCCCCAGAAAAAGGGCACACTCACTGCCCATCACACCAAATCCCAGAGTCAGTATCACCGCCACCAGAAACAAAATAATTAACTGTGCCCGCAGATACGCCAGTCCCGATTTTCTCAGACTTTTCAAAAAGACGCGGTAAATCCCCTTAACCCGGCTTCCCATTTCATCCATCAGTATCAAAAAAGAAGCCAGCACAAATGTAAATCCTCCCACTGCAAACTTTAACATGCCCTGCATGGTCCCACAGGCATATCGCAGCATTTCCGGTATTCCATTGTCCCGCACCCAACAAAAAAGAGAGTCTCTCTGACTCTCTACAAACCTCATACTCTGCCCCATCTGCAGATCGAACACCCGATCCACACCTTCGCAGGCCTGTTCCATCATTCCGCAGACACTCTGGCAGTATACCGGCACCTGCTGCAGACATACACACGCCTGCCGCACCGCCATCACGCCAATGTAAATGCCAAATGCCGCCAGTGCCAGTACCGTAAAAAGAACGACCGCCGTAACACTGACTTTGTAATTCCATCCACATTTCTGATGCAGATACGAAACCACCGGTTTCACAATACCGGAAAACACCATAGCCAGGACAAAGGGCAAAATAAGGGGCAGAACATAGCGGAATGCCAATACCAGAAGCAAAGCCGCCACGGTTAACATCACATATCTTTTTCTCATGCAAACTCTGTCTCCCTTATTCAGTTGTAAAAGTCCCTCTTAGTATGGCTGACTGGTCTTAAAAATATTACGCACGGAAACGATATCCAACGCCCCAGATTGTCTCAATATACTCTGGATTGGAAGTATCTTCCTCAATTTTTTCACGAAGTTTCTTGATATGAACGGTAACGGTTGCAATATCTCCTACGGAAGGTGTTCCCCAGATCTCCTGGAACAATTCTTCCTTAGAAAAAACATGATTTGGATTTTTAGCCAGGAAGAACAAAAGATCAAACTCTTTTGTGGTAAATGTTTTTTCAACACCACGGATAAAGACTCTTCTGGCAGTACGGTCAATCTTCAGATCTCCCGCTACAATTACCTCATTTTCCTCCTGTGGTCCTGCTGCCGCCTCAGTCAATGCATCATAACGGTTGAGATGTGCTTTCACGCGGGCAACCAGTTCACTTGGACTAAATGGTTTCGTCATGTAATCATCTGCACCCATTCCCAGTCCATGGATCTTGTCAATATCTTCTTTTTTGGCGGAAACCATAATAACAGGTGCCAAAAACTTCTCTCTGTATTCACGGCAGATTTCAAAACCATCTTTGCCGGGAAGCATCAGATCCAGGATCAACAGATCATACTCACCTGTCATAGCCTTTTTAGCACCTTCATTACCATCATTTTCAATGGTAACTTCAAAATCACTCAATTCCAGATAATCTTTCTCCAGCTCTGCAATTGGCATTTCATCTTCAACAATCAAAATTTTTCTCATTCTGTTCTCTCCTTATTTGTCTGATTTTGGAATGGATATGAACACTCTCGTGCCCTCTCCTAACTCACTTTCTGCCCAGATGCGGCCATGATGATCGTCCACAATTTTTTGTGCAATGGACAATCCCAATCCGCTTCCTCCGGTGGTAGAATTTCGGGAACTATCTGTCCGGTAAAACCGCTGAAAGATTTTTGGCAGCTCATCTTTGGCGATACCAATGCCATTATCTGCGATCTCCACCGTTACATACTTGTCGTCTTCTTTCAGACGAACAAGCAGCAAGCCTATGTCCCTTTGTATATATTTAGAAGCATTACCAATGATATTATTCACTACCCGCTTCATTTTTTCTGTGTCAATGCGAACCTTCGTTTTTGTGTTTACCTCATTGCGAAAAACCAAACTGATCTTTTTCATTTCAAGATCCAGGGAAAAATCACTGACACATGCGGTAAAATATTCTACTGCCTCTACATCCTGCCATTGATACTGAATGTCCTTTTGGTAAATCTTCGCAAAAAAGGACAATTCATCCACCAGTAGAGACATATCATTGGATTTATTGCGAATGGTTGTAATGTACTTGTTAAACTTATCCGGATCCGACACAACCCCATCCAGGATTCCCTGGGAATAACCCTTAATGGCCGTCAACGGAGTTTTCAGATCGTGGGTAATGTTGCCAAGCACCTCTCGCGTCAGGGAATCTACCTGTTCCTTCTCTTCCATGACATCCTGAAGTTCCTGACAGATCCTGCAATGAGATATCCGTGCAGGAAATATAATGATAAAGATGCCACACAAATTCAGAAATATTATTCCTGCCAGGATCCATTCATCCACTGCGTCATCTATCACTCCAAGAATCATCAGAATTTCAGAAATCATCAGGATCAGATTTCCGAACAGCAAGCCAATCAAACAGCATTTAGACATTCTCTGCCATTTATTTTTCATCTTAGCCTCGCTCTTTCTCTAGATTTACCTCAATTTAATCCATTTTTTACTATCTATACGAATTATAAAATAAAATGTAATATTTTTCAACCTAAAATACAAGGAATCTTCCTTGACGAAGTGTTTTTTTTGCCCTATAATATTGTAAGTTAGTGATTTTACAAGTAGAATTGGAGGAAACTATGGGAAAAATACTGTTTACTTCTGAATCCGTTACAGAAGGACATCCTGATAAAATTTGTGACCAGATTTCAGACGGCGTTCTGGACGCCATGCTGGCACAGGATCCAATGAGCCGTGTAGCTTGCGAAACGGCCATTACGACCGGATTGGTTCTGGTAATGGGTGAAGTTACATCTAACGCTCAAGTAGATATTCAAAAAATTGTTCGTGACACAATCGTTGAAATCGGATATGATTCCACAGACAAGGGATTTGATGGCAATCTTTGCGGCGTGATGGTATCTTTGGATAAACAGTCTGCAGATATTGCTTTAGGTGTAGATAAAGCATTAGAGGCTAAACTTACAGATTCACAAATCGACGCTATTGGTGCCGGCGACCAGGGAATGATGTTTGGTTATGCTTCTGACGAAACCGAAGATTTTATGCCTTATCCGATCTATCTGGCACATAAACTGTCCCGTCAGCTTTCTAAAGTCCGCAAAGACGGAACACTTCCTTACCTTCGTCCAGATGGTAAGAGTCAGGTTACCGTAGAATACGATAATGAGGGCAAGCCTCTCCGCATCGATGCTGTAGTCGTTTCCAGTCAACATAGTGATGATGTGGATTGGGAAAAAATTCAGAAAGACATCCGCAAATATGTGATTGATGCAGTTCTTCCGGAAGAACTGATTGATGATGATACAAAAATCTATATCAACCCTACCGGTCGTTTTGTTATCGGCGGACCAAATGGTGACAGTGGTGTAACCGGCCGAAAGATCATCGTAGATACTTATGGTGGATGGGCTCGTCACGGCGGCGGTGCTTTCTCCGGAAAAGATCCTACAAAGGTTGACCGTTCCGCTGCTTATGCAGCCCGCTATGTAGCCAAAAACCTGGTTGCCGCCGGTCTTTGCCACAAAGCAGAAGTTCAGTTGTCTTATGCCATCGGCGTAGCATCTCCTACTTCCGTGCGTATTGATACTTTCGGTACAGGCGTACTGCCGGAGGAAAAGTTAGTTGATATCATTCAGGACAACTTTGATCTTCGTCCGGCAGGAATCATCCAGATGCTGGATCTTCGTCGTCCGATCTACAAACAGACCGCCGCTTACGGCCACTTCGGAAGAAACGATCTGGATCTTCCATGGGAGAAACTTGACAAAGTAGACGACCTGAAGAAATACTTATAAAAAATACAGATACAGAGTTTTATCCTCTGTATCTGCTTATGCTCTCATAGTTAAATGGATATAACAGCCCCCTCCTAAGGGGCAGTTGTAGGTTCGATTCCTACTGGGAGTACTCGCGAAACATTGAGTCGTGCAAAAAAGAGTTCACTACAGACACCCGATTTTTACTCGGTAGTGGCTGTATGTGAACTCTTTTTTATAGGACGATAGTCCGTGGTCAGCCCACCTTATATATCTCCACCCACACTTTCTTTTTCCAGCCCCGCAGATCCACGATCATAAGCTGCGCATAAAACGGCACATCCCTTTTTCCGATCATAAACGGTTCCTGCCAGAACCAGTACACCTTATACCCCTCCTTCTGCAATTCATCCTTGCGGGTGGCAGCTCTCTTAATCTCATCATTAACCTGATGCTCATACTTTCTCTTTTCATATTGGGAACCCTGAATCCGCATCTGCTCTATGATCGTCTCTATCACATGAAAATGCTCCTTCTTCCGCATCATTCTGGCCACTTTCCGCGCCTGCTTCAAACTGGGATCCTGCTTATATTTCTCCAACTGCCGCACCAGTTTTTCATCACCTGCTGCCAGTTCTATCATTACCTGGGCTGCTGCCTTTTTCTCCTCTGATCCGGCCCCGCAAGTCTGCTGAAACTCAATTGGCACACTAGGGAAAAAGTAAAGAGGCTCAAAATCAGCCAGAGAAGCCAGCGCAGCTTCTTCCTCTGTGCCGGCTTCTCTGCCAAGATATAACATTTTATCACGGAGCATCAAAATATGGTAATTAAGCCACCTAAGATCTTCATCATCCTCGATCCAAAAATGCCCGATATCACCATAATCATACAGTTTTATTTCAAAGGACATATTCCGGAACCGAATGGTAAAAGCATTTTCTCCACCTTGATTCACCGATAAAATATATCCTTCTTTATACAGATCCAAAACGGCATGATTATCCATTATCTTCTTATCACAAAAACCGGTCACAACAGCCTCTTCAAAGACAAGGAAACTCTCCGCCGCATCATTCATCAGATATACCAGGCGGCACTTTCCATCCTCCTGGATCAATTCCAAACTTCCACATCCGATCAGTTCCTGCAACCGATCAAAATAATCCGGCCGTTTTTCTTCTGGAATCCCTGTATGCATTTCAGACCTCTCTTTCCTTTTCTCATGCTTTCTTGATCGTTATGATCTGGGCATATTCAAATACATTGTACTCCGGACTGATGCGGATATACCGCTCTGTCAGTTTTTTTCCTTTATTCGTCGCCATATCTGCCAGATTTTGTTCTGTAAAATCATTATAGGTAATCGGGTAAGCAGATCCTGGGCCATCATTTTTCCAGGCAATACACTGCGCCGGACGCCCCATTCCTATAAATGTATTTTCCGCCATGGTAAAATTCACAGCACCGCTTACTAACACACCCCGTGTATCGCTTTTTCCCGGCTGTTTTACATTCTGGATCACTGTATTTTTGATAGCAGAATCCTTCCAGTTCATAACACGGATCGGCGAATCCCAACGCATATTAGAAATCTTGCAATTCAAGATCTGAATGTTTCTATGATAGATCTGTGTATCACCGCTGGCACTGTATTTGTGGGTACCGATGGCTCTTCCAAGATTGGTAAACTGGCATCCCGAAATCGTTACATTTTCATTTGGTGTTTTATCATGTTTGGACCAGATGTTGTTAAAACCATTGGTCTCCTTATCCGGAGTATCAATATTGATGGCTTCTTTCACATAATCTGACCCGCTTTTTACATTTTTAAACTTGCACTTGGAAATAGTTACATTCTGAGAAGCATCCATCTCAATAAAATGTCCTGTGTTCACATTCTGGAATGTAATGCCTGAGACCGTAATGTCCTTGTTGTGCCCCATTACAATAGCAATGTTCGCCTTAAGATACTTCAGATCCATCACATTGCTGCCTTTTCCTACGAAATGAATGTTTTTCTCTCCATTGTGGCCGCCGTATACATTGGATTTTTCCCGATTGGAAGGTTTGATCAACTGAAAAATAGTAGTAGCTGCCTTCATCTTCTTTGTACCGGTCTGATTAGATTTCACGATCTTGGCGCCTTTTTCCAAAATAATGGTTACATTAGATGGGACCTGAATCGTATTTGTGATCTTATAAGTTCCTTTTTTCAAGACCAAAGTACCCTTTTTTGCCTTATGAAACTTCTCCATATAGGAGCGGATGGTAAAATATGTTCTGGTCTTTTTGTTATAAGTAGGAGCCTTTACATACTTGTTCTTAAACGGCTTTGACTTAGGGGTGATCTTGTACACTTTCCCCTGTTTATAGTTGTTTGCCGCTGTAACAGCTGCTTTACTCGAAGGTGCGGCAGCCAGCACAGCGGCAATTCCTGTTAATGCTATTATTGCGTACTTTTTACTCATAAAACAATACCTCCTGTACTTTACAGATTTGGTATCATTTTATCACAATTTCTACTCCTCCGCAAGCATCCGTCTTATTTCTTGCCATAGTTAAAACCGATGGTGTATTCACCGACTGTTGACTTTGAAGTACGGTAAATTTTTACATAATAGGTTCCCTTTCCTTTTACCTTAAGGCTGTTTACCTTGCGGTCAATGCTCTTACATTTAATAGTTTTTACGGCCTTTTTCTTTCCTTTTTTGTAAATGCTGATGGTCATTTTACCTTTGTATCCTACGTTCTGGTTGATGATCTTGAATTTGCCGGATGTGTTTTTCTTCTTGGTAAACTTAAACCATTTTGTGTTTGCATCACTGTAGGTCATATAACCCTGGCGGTAATACTGTGGTGTTTCAGAAGCATCTACTTCAGATTCTTTTTCTCCCAGTTCTACCGCTTTGGATTTTTTGGTACCGTATTTCTCAGGTACATAGCAGGCCCGGGTATATACAGTTGCTGTCAGATTAATTACACCTGCTTTGCTATTAGCCTCATATACCACGCGATATTCTCCCGGTTCCACCGTACATGTCAGATCACGGTATACATCATTTCCTGAACCTATGACTTCCAGGTTAACCCAGTTGTCATCTACTTTTTTCTGGAATTTAGCTTCCTTAAGAGTGGTGTAACTAAGGGAGTTTCTAACCTCTACTGTGCACCTTTCTGTCACACTGAATCTAAATATTCTGGTATTTGTACCCTCGAAATCGTAGGTATGTTCATCACCATCCAGAATCAACTGATTGTTATCAATATTTGACTCAATCGTTCCTGTTTCTTTGTAAATCTTATCCTTACCGCTGGCAAAGCGAGCCGGAATGCAGTCTCCCATTTTTGTATCATAAAATGCCCTGCTTCCTATACTCTTTACACTATCCGGGAAATTCACTTTTTTCAGTTCCCGGCTTCCCTCAAACGCTCTGTTTCCGATCGTCTCCAGTCCCTCTGGCAAAACAACTTCTTCTGCTGCCAGATATGCCAGTGAATTTTCACGGATCGTCTTGATTCCTTCCGGTAATGTCAATTTTTTCTCTTTCTTTCCTGCATTGCTTACGCTATACAAATAAGTACTTTTGCAGATCGTGAAGAACCCTTCTTCTCTGAAATCCTGTGGAAACCATGATTTTGCTGTATCAATTCCTACAAAATCAATGAGGGCTGCCATACTTTCTTCATCCAGATTCTTATTCTGAATATCAAAATGCAGTCCCTTTCCGGCTTCATCGCCAGCACAGACGGATGTAGTCAATTTTGTAACAGTTGCCGGCAAAACAATGGTTCCCATGTTTTTACATCTTGAATAGAAATCATCTCCGATATAATGTGAAAATGCATTGAGATCCACTTCTTTGCAGTCAGCAGTGAGACCTAATCCTGTTTTCTTTGTCGGTACATAAAGCAGTTTACTGCCGTCTTTATTATATACAGCCCCATCAATGGATTTATAATTGCTGTCCTTTGCCGCCAGCGTGTAATTTTTCGTGTTAAATCCAAGCCAGGTGAGATCATCCAAACTCTTTAACGGATTTCTTATTATGACGTTATCAAGTGTCGCCGTCGCTAACTGCGCCGGTCCCTCATCTCTGTCATATCCAAAGCACTGATAGCCGTCAGACAGAGTAACTGTTTTTAATTTTGTACAGCCACTGAAAGCCTGATTTCCCATTAACCTTACGCTGGCCGGAATAGTAATGCTCTTGATAGCCGTTCCTTTAAAACTTCCCTTTCCGATCTTCAAAAGTCCCGACGGAAGTGAAACACTGGTCAGTTTCTTGCAGTCTTTAAACGCATTGGCTGAAATAGTTGTGACACCTTTCTTTACAACGACCTTTTTGATCTTTTTGGTTTTCTTTTTGCTGCCAAATTTCATACTGGCTGACATGCTTCCCGAGCCCTTGATCGTCAGTGTACTTCCTTTGACTTTGTAAGTTACTGTGCTGTTTGTTTCCTGCTTCTTTGCTTTTGCATCGGCTGTTATATAATCCGTCTGCAAGGTAGCGGCTGTCATGAACGCTGCTGCCATGATGCCACCGGCAATCCATAATTTTGTTGTTTTACTTTTCATATGAATTCTCCTTTCTTTTTTCGTAAATCATATTTATCAACTTCCCTTGATATTAATACTAACGATGGAAATCAGAAAACCTTGCAAACAAATTTCAAAAAAGTGCAGAAATTTTTACCGAATTTTTTTTGGATCCTCTCCAAACGCCTTATATTCGTCAAAATCCAGCTTATTTTGCTCCACATATTTCTTCAAAATATGAGGAGACAGATCCACATTCATAGCCTGGTCAATCGCCTTCGTGTCCCTTCCAAACATACTTTCCAGATCCATCAGACGATAAGCACCATCTCTTGGCCGTACCACGCTTTCCACCTGATATCCATTCTTTGTTTTCTTCAGGTTTATAACGGCTACGCTGCCGTCGCCATCTGACTCATACAGAGTTTTTCCGGAAACAACCAATCCATACCAGTAAAAAGCACCCATTACTTTTACCTTTTTGCCTTGTTTTTTCTCGCCCGTGATTTTGATAACAGAAATCGCCACATCACACCGCCTTTCTTCCACCTGTGAATATTGTTCCTTTCCCTTGTATACATACCCCTCGTACATAGATGGATTTTCATAAAAACACTTTACAATAGCTGCTTCTATCGACTTTTCATTATCCACCTTGTACCTTGGATAATTTTTCTTTTCCCTGCCTGCAGTAGAAGCCTCCACTGCTAATTTCTCTTTTTCTATTTTACCTGTCTGGTGATCCTGCTTGAATACAAACACCTTATATTCACTCGCACCCACTTTTCTGTCTAAAACCAGACAGACATCTTTTTTCTTTCCCTTTTCTTCTACCTGAAGGGATTCTTCACTGTACATTTTTGTATCGAAAGTCTGGGATGGATTCTTAAACTGCTGCCAGGTTTCCTCATACTTTCCCTTCTGTGTTTCTTTTCTTTTCGTTTCCATAGACTGACTGGCTTCTTTTATTTCCACCGGCTCCAAAGATACCACCTGTGTGTTCTCTTCTTTGCCGCCGGCTGTCAGATCATAGCAATAATAATTCCCATAGGTTTTTCCTTTTTTGCAGTTATACACATACAGCTTGTTTCCATCCACAATAAACTGTGTACTTAATGTTTCTGCATTAAAATAATTGCTGTGGATCTTGGCCAGGTTGATGGTTGCCGCCACCTGCTGTTTCTGCCTGTTGTAGACCACAACGCCAAAATTCCCGGCAAATATAATTCTTTGATCTGTATATTCCAAAAGTTTTGGCGCATATACCGTATCCACCATTACATGATAATCTGTCATATCTTTCAAAATGCTCTGGCTTTCTTTGTCCACATGCCAGAAACTTACCAGAGCCTCCACCAGTTTATTTTCGCTAAGTCCATTGATTCCTCCCAATAATCCCGCAGCGATCAACACAACTGCCGCCGCTTTCACGATCTTACTTACCTTTCTTTTCTTCACCGTTTCCATATTTTTCTCTACCCTGGTCCAAACTTCTTTTGTAAGTTCTTCTGTCGGTTCTAATCCTCCAAATGCCTGCTTCAACTCATCTTTTTTCATATTGGATCCCCCTTACTTTCTTCTAACATACTCTTTAATTTTTGTCTGGCAGCCGCCAGTCTGGATTGAATCGTACTTTCCTTTCTGGCAGTTAGATTACTGATTTCTTTTACCGAATATTCTTCATAATAATACAAATACAGCACTTCTCTGTACTTTTGCGGCAGTTTTTGAATTTGATCCAAAAGACTGTCCTCTTTTTCTGTTTCACTTGCCACCTGCTGCCGATTCGGTTCGTAAACATTCCTTTTCTTGTGCCAGCTGCTTTTCAGAATATCCAGAGACCTATGCTTTGCTGCCCGGATGATCCATGCTTTTTCATGCTCTTTATTTTTTAACTTTGGTTTCTTTTCCCACAATTTGAGAAAGAGATCCTGAAGAGCATCTTTTGCATCGCTCTCATTTTTCAGGTATAACATGCAGAGTCTGTACGCCATGGTGCTGTGTTCCTCATATAACTCGTGAAAATATTCTTTTGTCCACTCACGCAATCTTTTATCCCTCTTTCCTTTGTTTTTCACTCTATATACGATTCAACTTTCATTTCTATCCAAAACAGCATTATTTTTATTGATAATTTTATATCATTAAACGGGTTTACAAGCCAATTCTCCCATGTTAGAATCAAAAAAAACGAAAGAAGGCTTAACTATGATCCAGACAACAGTTAAAATTAACGGCATGATGTGCGGTATGTGTGAATCTCATGTAAACGACGCCATCCGAAATCACTTTCAGGTAAAAAAAGTAAATTCTTCTGCAAAGAAAAATGAATCCGTCATTCTCAGCGAAGAAGAACTTCCTGCTGATGAATTAAAACAAGTCATTACAGACACAGGTTATGAATATGTATCTTCCGATGCTGTTCCTTATAAGAAAAAATCTTTATTCCACCACTCATAAATAAAACCCCCTCTGCCAAACCAGACAGAGGGGGTTTTATTATACTTATATTTTCTAGTATCTCTGTGCCTTTTTTGCTTCATAATGCTCAAACAACGAAAGATATTTTTCATGATCAATCTGCCGGATGGATAAAATATCATTTTTTCCATCCAGGTATTCATAAAAAACATCGTCCCGGAACCCAATACGGTCTGTATCAATGCGGTCACATCCGAAATATACTTCCTGAATATTGGACCACAAAATACCTCCCAGGCACATCGGGCAAGGCTCTGCCGTCGTGTATAACTGACACCCTGTAAGATCATGAGTTTCCAGATTCTTACAGGCATCCCGTATTGCTTCCATTTCTCCGTGACAGGTAGGATCCTTTTTATACAACACCCGGTTGTGTCCTCTTCCCACGATTTTGCCATTCTTCACTACCACAGCACCGAAAGGACCACCGTGATTTTTTTCAATTCCTTCGTATGCTTCCTGAAGTGCAGCCTCCATGAACTTTTCCATCAATATACTCTCCCTGCTATTTATTCTGTTTCCTCATCATGTGTATATTCTTTGAGACTATTGATATTATCCAGTATTCCCGTCATATCATTTATAAAATCATTTACCAGATTTACGTTTTTATCCGAAGCCTCAGCCACATCCTGAGCACTTGCACTGATTTCTTCACTGGTAGAAGACAGCGTATTGACACTGTCCACAATACGGTTGTTAGATTCATAAAGATTCTGCATATGTTCACTGACTTTGCCCACTCTGCCGCCTAATTCGGTAATGTAATCCTGAATACCGGTAAAATGATCGTTAGCCGTCTTTGCTGCATCACTCTCAACCTGGGAAAGGCTGACACTGTTCTGAACTTTCTCTACAACACCGTTTGTTTCAGCAGACAAATCATCAATCAAAGTGGTAATATTTTCTGTTTCCTGTCTGGTCTGATCCGCCAGATTTCGTATTTCATCTGCCACAACCGCAAATCCTTTCCCTTGCTCTCCGGCACGGGCTGCTTCGATAGAAGCATTCAATGCCAGCAAATTGGTCTGGCTGGAAATACCAAGAATAATATCTGTAATACCCCGGATCTCGTCTGTTTTCACTCTCAACTGATCTGCAGAGGCTTTCATGCTATCATTTTCTTCCATAACAGATTTTACAGAATTAAACAGATTGTCCATTGCCTTGGCACCCTCGTTCAAAGCCTTTTTGGTGCGATCCGTAATTTCAACCATCTGATCCATTTCCTCATGGCCCTTTCCGATGATCTCCTGGATATCCGCCGTTCTCTGTGTTTGCTCTCCAATGGCATCCACCATGTTATCAACACCCTTGGAAACATAACCCATAGACTCGTTTACCGTTTCTGTACTACCTGTAATGCGGTCCATGCCTTCATAAATGCTCTCTGCAGATTTTTCAACATCGGTGGCAACCGTGAGGATTTTTTCACTGACAGCCTGCTGTTTACGAGTTGATTTTAATACTTTATCTGCAAAACTCTGCATAAAATCCTTCATCAGTTTCTGTCCCATCACTGCAGCCAGGCAGACCAATACGGTTACAATCAGCTGGAAAAATACATCTTTATAAACATTTGGCATATTATGAGCTGTGACTAATGACATAACACATCTGGCAATATTGATCACAAGCAAAATACCACTGGTAGTCCGAACCAAAGCCGTGTTCATAGTAAGAACATAGCACATCATCAAAACAATATAGTATGGGAAAATATCACTTAGACTTCCACCTAAAAACAGGTAAACCGCATACACCACACTAAATCCAATACTGCTGCACCAGCTGTAAATATTTTTTGTCTTATTCCTGACAAACAAAACAACCCCCACCACATAAGATCCCAAAACAAGCACCATTCTGACCACAAATGTCACTACATTGAAAGTTGGCTGTGTCAATTCATACAGAAGTCCCAGGATCATAATGGTGGAGATAATAGAATGCATTATCAAAATCACTTTGTTCGTCTTAAATATCTGTTCTTTTTCCATAAAATACCTCCTCATGAAATTCCTTATTTAATATTTCTATTATACCATTTTTTTGTCGGAAAATGAACTAAAAAAATTTTATTGGACCAGACATACTGTAGGAGGTAATAGCAGACATAATAAAAGTAAAACCGGGAAAATATATTGACACCATATGTGATACCATATATACTACGACTAAGGGATATAACAAATGTCGAAATGGGATAAACTAATTAGGCGTATACGCAATTTATCAAAAGGCATCCGGTTTGATGAAGGTGTTGGAAAGTTGCGGATATGAAATGGTGAAGCAGGATGTATCACATGTGGAGAAACAATAGAATCCGCTGTTACGAATGCTATGGATGCTAAAAAGTATGGCTTGAGGCAGCATTAGAAGATGGTGTGAAAATCCATGAGCCGGACAGTTTAGAGAATTACTCTGGACAGTTTAAATTACGAATTCCTAAAAGCCTGCACAGATCACTGGCCGAACATTCTCAGAGAGAGGGAATCAGCATGAATCAATATTTCGTATACCTTCTTTCTAAAAATGATGCAGTGTATTCTAAGTAAAGGGTGTTAATATCGGTTAAAATATCGGGCACTCGCAATGTGGGTGCCCGTGTGTTTTAATCTTTTAATCCAAGTAAATAATCTGCTGAAATATCCAGTGCTTTACAAAGCTGTATGATGTATTCAGCGGATGGGGTTCGCACACCGGTTTCCCAGCGGCTTATATCTTTGGTATATACGCCGACCATTTCAGCCAGACTTTTTTGATTTATGCCGCTTTTCTTTCGTGCTTCTTTTAGGCGTTCTGCAATTATCATGATTTCCCCCTTTTCTGTTTGAGGTATAGAACCAGACTGATGAGCAGTTTTGCTATACCAAACGCAATCATTAAAATTCCCAATGTGATCAATATCTTCATGTTTACTTTTTCACAGGATTATGTTATATTCTCTTTAAGGGGCGGGCTCCCACCGAACCCGCCTTGGAACTATATGTACTTACCTATGAGGATAAGTATTATTCCAACTATTAAGTCCACGATTGTCTGCGCGGTCAACGCTTTGTAGTCGATGGACTTTTTAGTTTTTTCTTTTTCATCCTGTGTTACTCCTTTCTATGTTTATATTATATACCCATGTGGGTAAATATCAAGAGTAAAATAAAAAAATTTTGAAAAATTTATAGTCTTCAGAAAATTACATATATAAAAATAAGAAGTCAGACGAATGAAGAAATAACGGGAATCGGTTTTCCGGTTCCTCTTTTATTTTATAAAAAAGACCGCCCCACTAGGAGACGGCCAAGTACCTATACACCAACTATGTAACTATACAATAATGCCATTTTGTGTAGGCTTATTTTTTATACCTTTTAGCCCGCACAGCCATAAAAGAAATGATGATATAATGGCAAGATACAAAAAAGAAATGATGGAAGATATGCCACCAGTATCACACTGGGCGGCGAAAAATACTTTCTGTATGCTACTACACAGAAAGATCTTGAGACAAAACGCCGTTGTATTCCGTCATGATTTCTGCACTAAACTTTATTATTCAGGAATCAGCCGGAAGAAGGCTGTAGAGATAATGGGCCACGCCAGTCACCAGATGATTGAAAAGGTTTATGCTGCACTAGACGAACAACAAGAAAAATCTGCAGATAAAATCGATGCTATGTTTGAAGATATTATTTAATCTAATCGAATCAAAAGCACCTCGTCAGGGGTGCTTTTTTTGACAACTTTTCTGACAACTATTTGACAACTACAGAGCTAAAAACACCCCTGACAACTAGCTGACAACTACAAAACATACTAATATGTACACATATGAATAAATAAGAAAAAACCGCACAACCGCCGGAATCTTGGCTATTGTACGGTTTTTCGGGTAGTGAGGCATCGGGGACTCGAACCCCGGACAACTTGATTAAAAGTCAAGTGCTCTACCACCTGAGCTAATGCCCCATAATGCCTAGAGCCGGAATCGAACCAGCGACACAAGGATTTTCAGTCCTCTGCTCTACCAACTGAGCTATCCAGGCGGATAATTGCGGGGGCAGGATTTGAACCTACGACCTTCGGGTTATGAGCCCGACGAGCTGCCTGACTGCTCTACCCCGCGATAATCAATAATGATAATCCATAATCTTTCGTAATTATATCAAATCACTTTCCCAATCCACAGAAGCAATATCTATGGAAGTGGGCGGAGAAGGATTCGAACCTTCGAAAGCGTAGCTAACAGATTTACAGTCTGCCCCCTTTGGCCACTCGGGAATCCGCCCATACAAGCCGACGACCGGACTTGAACCGGTAACCTGCTGATTACAAATCAGCTGCTCTGCCAATTGAGCCACAACGGCATAGTTATTAAATTAAAAAGTGGGACCAATAGGACTCGAACCTATGACCCTCTGCTTGTAAGGCAGATGCTC